>Ga0153941_1000035_pt1 | contig 98943 bp, 87 predicted proteins | sample TSNJ025MetaG_FD_104733 | JGI IMG/M metagenome (GOLD analysis project Ga0153941, IMG submission 104733) | Attine ant fungus gardens microbial communities from New Jersey, USA - TSNJ025 MetaG | ecosystem: Host-associated > Fungi > Mycelium > Unclassified | place: USA: New Jersey, Brendan T. Byrne...
CAGCGTCGCCTTGTCGTTCGTCCCGGTGAACGTCACCGCGGCGTTGCCGCCGGTGATCGTCACCTGATCGTTGCTGCCGGTGACCAGCACGTCGTGGCTGCCGCCGAGCTGAACGATATCGTTGCTGCCCGAGATCGTGACGCTGTCGTTGGTCCCCGAGATCGAGATGGTGTCGTTGCTGGCGGTCAGGCTCAGGCTGGCATTGCTGATCGCGAACGCGATGATGTCGTTGTCGCCGGTGACGGTGACGGCGTCGTTGGTGCCGGTGATCGACAGGGTGTCGTTGGCGGCCGTGAGATTCAGGGAGGCGTTCGCGGCGCTGAAGGTCACCGCGTCGTTGCCGCCGGTGATCGCCACGGTCTCGTTGCCGCCGCCGCTCAGCGCAACGGTGTCGTTGCTGGCGCTCAGACTCAGGCCGGCGTTGCTCGACGTGAAGGCGATCGTGTCGTTGGTGCCGCTCAGCGTGACCGAATCGTTGGTGCCGGTCAGCGTCAGAACGGCGTTGGCGTCCGTGACTTTCACGCTGTCGTTGCTGGCGGTGAGGCTCAGCAGGGCGTTGCTGAAATTGACGGTCTCGCCGTCGCCCGTCAGGGTGACGACGTCGTTGTTGCCGCTGATGGTCAGCGTGTCGTTGCTGGCGTTGATGCTGAAGGTGGTGTCGTTCGCGCTCAGCGTCGCGGCATCGTTGCTGCCGCTGAAGGTCACCGACCCGTTGCCGCCGCTGATCGTCACCGTGTCGTTGCTGCCGGCGACCAGGACGTCCTTGCTGCCGGAGATCGTGATAATGTCGTTGCTGCCGGAGATGGTGACGCTGTCGTTCGTCCCCGAGATCGTGATGGTGCTGTTGCTGGCAGTCAGGTTCAGGCTGGAATCGTTGGCGCTGAACGTCGCCTTGTCGTTGCCGGTCAGCGTCACGGTGTCGTTGCCGCCGGTGATCGACACCGTGTCGTTGGTGCCCGTGACGGTGACGACGTCGTTGCTGCCGCTGAGCTGAACGGTGTCGTTCGTGCCGGTCAGGCTGAGCGTGGTATTGCTGTTGCCGAACCGGACGGTGTCGTTGCTCCCCGTGATGTTCACGGCGTCGTTGACGCCGGTCAGCGTCACCGTGTTGTTGGTCGACGTGAAGGTCAGGCTGCCGTTGCTCAGCGCAATGCTGCCGTTACCGGTCGCCGTGACCGTGTCGTTGTCGCCGGTGATCGTCGCGCTGTCGTTCGTGCTCGTGAAGTTGACGGTCAGGCCGGTATTGCCCGGCGTCACGATGGCGACCGCGTCGTTCGTAGCCGCGAGGTTCACCGTGTCGCTGCTGCCGGTCACCGTGACGGTGTCGTTGGCGCCCGAGATCGCGACCGTATCGTTGCTGCCGGTCAGCGACACGGTATCGTTGGTGCCCGAGATCGTAAACGTGTCGTTGCTGACGGTCAGGCTCAGCGCGGCATTGCTTGCGCCGAAGGTGACCTTGTCGTTGGCGCCGGTCAGCACGACGACGTCATTGGTGCCCGTGCCCGTGATCGTCACGGTGTCGTTGCTGCCCGTGATCGTGATGGTGTCGTTGCTGGCGCTGCCGCTGATCTGAATGGTATCGTTGCTGGCCGTGATGCTTAGCGTCGTGCCGCTGTTGCTGAAGCGGACCGTGTCGCCGTCGGCGCTCAGGGTGACGGCGTCGTTGACGCCCGTAAGCGTCAGCGTGGCGCTGGCCGACGTCAGGTTCACGCTGCCGTTGCTGAGCGTCAGGACCTCGTTGCCGCCGCCCGTGATCTTGACGGCGTCATTGACGCCGCTGACCGTCACGGTCGCGTTGCTGGACGTTACCGTCACCGCGCCGTTGTTGATCTGGACGGTGTCGGCACTGCCCGTGAGCGTGATGACGTCGTTGGTGCCGGTGACCGACAGCGTGTCGCTGCTGGCGGTCAGGCTCAGGGCGGTGTTGCTTGCGCCGAACAGGACGGTGTCGTTGCCGGTGAGCGTTACGGTGTCGTTGCTGCCGGTGACCGAAAGGGTGCCGTTGCTGGCGCTCAGCGTCAGGCTGGCATTGCTCGGCGAGAAGACCACCGTGCCGTTGCCGGTGACCGTGATGGTGTCGCCGACGCCGCTGACGGACACCGTGTCGTTCGTGCCCGACAAGGTGATGTTCAGCGTTGAGTTGTTCGACGCGAAAGCGACCTTGTCGTTGTTGGCGGTGCTGGTGAGGTTGACGGTGTCGCCCGTGCCCGTGAGCGTGACGACGTCATTGGTGCCCGTGATCGATAGGGTATCGTTGCTGGCCGTCAGGCTGAGCGTGGTGTTGCTGGGCGTGAAAACGACAGTGTCGGTGCTGCCCGTGAGGGTGATGACGTCGTTGCTGCCCGTGAGGCTGATGGTGTCGCTGCTGGCCGTCAGGCTCAGGCTGGTGTTGCTCGTTCCGAATTGAATGACGTTGCCGCTAGTCGCGGTGGTAACCGTGACGGTGTCATTGCTGCCCGTGATCGATACAACGTCGTTCGCGAAGCCCGGGATGACGGTGTAAGTGCTATTGTTGCCCGCCAAAACAACCGTGTCATTTTTTCCAGCCGTGCCGCCGGTCCCGTACGTAACGGTGTCGTTGGTGCCAGTAAGCGTGACAGTGATACTGGCGGCATTCAGCTGTATCGTGGTGTTCGAATTGCTGTCCGTCGTGCTCGTCGTGATGACGTCGTTCAGCAGGCCGCGGTAGATCGTGATCGCTTGCTCGGTGATCGGCGGCGCGGAATGCGGCGCGTCGTGGCCGAGATCCAGCGCCCAGCAGCCGCCGAGGTCGCGATTGCCGACCGGCTTGCTCGACGCGCCGACGCGCGCGCCGGCCGACCGCGCCAGTGCCGCAACGAAGGCCTGCCCGGAATCGCCGAGCCCGGTCGCACAGCTCCACAGCGCGAGGCTTCCGTCTTCCGCGAGCGCCGCGCCGATGCGCGCCAGATATTCCGCGTGATCGCCGAGCGTCTCGAGCGAGAGCGGGCCTGACGCAAAGCTCACCGCGCCCGGATGGCCGTGGGCAACGACGTGGATCGCTTGGAGCTCGCGCCGGCCCGCGAGCGCTTCGGCCATTTGTGCGGGCGCGCTCTTCCCGGGGCGCAGCACGATGGCTTCGACGCCGTCGCGCAGGCCGGCGAGCAATTGGGCGAGATGGGGAACGCCCGGATCCACGAAAGCGAGCTCGGCCCGGCCCGGGGCCCGGGCACTCTTCAACATCCGCGGACGAGCCATGGGCCCTTCCCTCTGTTCAACGCCTCGACCGGCTCCGCGTCAGGCGCGCGGTTCGCCGGTCAAAATTCCCCGTCACGACGCGCACGCGGCCACGGCGCCTGCGTCCGCTTCATTCCCAGTGATCCTTTTGCGATGACCCGGCTTTCGTTCGTCGCCGCCGGTTGCCGAAATTCTCGGTCCAAAACCCTGCCGCAGCCCGCATAGCGAGCCGCGGAATAAACCCCTGTCAAAATTGCGAACGCCTCCCCGCGGGCGGACATCGCCACTTCCCCCATTCCCCCGGCACGCATACGGGTACTCCGCTCCGGCTCCTCCCCGGAACGCATTTCCCAGCAAATATCAGAGAGTTGTACCCCAGCCCGGCGCCCTTGGCTGTGACCCCGGCGCAACAGACTCGCGAAATCGCCGGGGGCCGGGACAGTACCATCATGCGGCTCGCCGGGGCCTTTGATTGCGCTGGGGAAAAAACGTTCACGGCGCCGCCAGCAGCGGTGCCATATTCCTGCCGGTTGAACCGCAAGAACCGGACCGAAATGTGGCTAATAAGGGGCCGAATTCGGGCCGGCGGCCTGGACACAGCGGCAAGCTGACGCAGCGCGCGGCGCCCACCTTGCAGGCCAGGAGATTCGCCGGTCCGCCGTGAGCCGGGAGGGCGCTTCCGGCTTCGTCGAACGCCCCTCCAACCAGCGGACCATGTCCTGGTTGAGCAGCGCGAGGGAACCGGCTATCACGCCCGGGGAGAGACATGCGCGCAGATCCGAACGGATTGGGGCGCGGGTCGCTGCGCCGAGGAGATCGGCCCGCATGAATCGCGACACGGATTGGACCGCGGGCTACGTCACCGACCTCGACTACACCCACGGCTACTACCGGGAGCTGTGCCCCGGCATGCTGCGGCTCGCGTGCCTGAGCGCCGGCGTCGTCCCGCCCGGAAGCAAGCCGCTGCGCTATCTCGAGCTCGGCTACGGCCAGGGGCTGTCGATCAACATCCATGCGGCCGCGGTGGCCGGCGAATTCTGGGGCACCGATTTCAACCCGCGCCACGCCGCGCATGCGCGCACGCTGGCCGAAGCCTCCGGGGCCGGCCCGGTCCTGCTCGACGATTCCTTTGCCGAGCTCGCGGCCCGGCCGGACCTGCCGGAGTTCGACATCATCACGCTGCACGGCATCTGGACTTGGATCTCCGACGAGAACCGCCGCGAGATCTCCGACATCATCCGCCGCAAGCTGCGGATCGGCGGGCTGGTGTTCCTGAGCTACAATTGCTTCCCCGGCTGGGCGCCCGCCATGCCGCTGCGCCATCTCATGACGCTGCATGCCGAGCTCGCCGGGTCGGAAGCGGGCGGGCCCGCGCGCAAGATCGAGGAGGCGCTGGCCTTCGCCCTGCGGGTCGCCGATTCCGGCGCGCTGTACTTCCGCGCCTTTCCCGGCGTGACCGCGCGCCTGAAGAAGATCGCCGAGCAGGACCGCAATTACCTGGCGCACGAATATTTCAATCGCAATTGGGAGCTGATGGCCTTCTCCGACGTCGCGCAATGGTTCGACGAGGCCAAGCTGAGCTTCGTTGCCTCCGCGCACCCCATGGATCACGTCGACGGCGTCAACCTGACGGCCGAGGGCCAGCGGCTGCTCGCGGAGATCCAGAATCCGATCCTGAAACAATCGGTGCGCGATTACCTCGTCAACCAGCAGTTCCGCCGCGACGTGTTCGTGAAGGGGCCGCAGCGCCTCACCGCGCCGGAACAGCAGGAGCTGCTGCGGTCGGAGGCATTCGTGCTCACCACCCATCCCGACGACGTGCCGGAGAAGGTCGCCGGCGCGCTCGGTGAGGCCACCTTGCACGAGCACATCTACCGGCCGCTGATCCAGGCCTTGGCCGAAAACGACTACGCACCCAAGCAGATCGGCGCGCTCGCGGCGCACGCCAAGCTCGCATCGCTGCCCTTCGGCCAATTGCTGCAAGCCGTGCTGGTGCTCGCCGGGGCGGGACACGCGCACCCGGCGCAGCCGGTCCAAGGCGAATCCGCGCGCAGCTCTTGCCGCTCGCTCAATCGGCACCTGTGCGAGCGCGGGCGCACCCGCGACGACATCGGGTTTCTCGCCTCGCCGGTGACCGGCGGCGGCGTGCCGGTGCCGAGGCTGCACCAGCTCTGGCTGCTGGCGTTGCAGGAGGGCAAGAAGACCGCGGCCGACCAGGCCGGCTTCGTCTGGAACATCCTGTCCGGCCAGGGCCAGCGCCTGATGCGCAAGGGCAATCCGATCGAGACGCCGAAAGAGAATGTGGCGGAACTGACCCGCATGGCCCGCGAGTTCGCAACCAAGCGCCTGCCGATCCTCAAGACACTCGAGGTGGCCGGCTGGATGCTCGGGCCCATGCAATTCGCCGCCCAGATGTTTTCCGAGGTGGCCGAGCGGCTGCCCCTCGCCTGAAGCTGTCTCACCCCAACGGCCGCATGTTCCGGTGAAATGGAGTCGTGGCACGTACGGTTTTCACGAGCCGCATGCTCGTTTCCCCTCTCCCGCAACAAGGGGAAAGGCAGTTCGGCTAACAAGAGATCCCATCGTTATTAAATCGAAGCAGGATGGTCTGCTCGGTGATATAGATCGCGTACTCTTGAGCATTTACCGTCGGCTTGAGCCGGCAGATCGCGCTTCGTTTTTGGTCGAAGGATAAGGATTGGTACGTCAAATCTATACCGACCCACCGGAGACGCATAGCCGACCAGAATGTATCATCGACAGGAACCCTGACGGTGCTTTTTGCGAAAGGGAATTTGGCCGAGACAGGTAAAGCACCCGGACTCAATCCAAGTCGCCCGGATACCGCTAAATTCTGCAAAGCCCCGTCGCTATTGAGGCCTCGGATGTCTCTTGCCATATCCAGCACCACACGATTCTCGTACCTATTTTGATCCGCAAGAGCATTGCCGACCGAATATCCCAATGAGAATGTACCAATTATCTGCACGAATAAAACCGCTCGATATATGCCTCGGCCTGCTCGCCAACTTATTTGGCCTGCCACCATTGGTCCAATCGCAAGCAGGCAGCCCCACCCGATCAAAGTCCGGTCAAGCAGCATCGGGGTGGTTATGGGGACCTGGATAGCGGTAATGCCGGCACCTACGATCAAAAGCGTAAATGAACTAATGATAAGCGCGGCGATCATGCCGAGTGGCCCAAGCGCGACCTTCATCGAGTGTTTTACCACCACAAAAACGCCCGCTGCTACGGTGGCCATCCACAGCAGGCCCAGCGTGGTGCTGTGCCAGTCTTCGTAAATCATGTGATAAGTCGCCAAGATGTTGTTCCACATCACCGCAGCGAGGTGTTGCGGGGGTGCTAGCGTAGACTGTTGAAGGACATATGACTGAGCTAATAGCGTGGGGGTAGCATATTGACCCGTTGTCAGATCCAGCATGTAGGGCGCGATCAGCATATAGCACACCGCAGCTAACGGGATCGGCAGGACGTATCGAATAAGGTTGTTCCAGCGTCTCCTCCAGCCGCCTTGTTCAGGAAGGTTCATGAGGAACGCCAGTCCCGCCAAAACGAAGTAGCAGTTGATGGTGAATTGATATAGGTTCAAGCAGCACAAAAGCAGAATAGTTGAGAAAGCAATTTGCACAGCCGTGCGACGACGGATGTCAGAAGACGGTATAGCAAGCACCGCACAGAGCACACCCAGCGACATAGCCACCGAGTCAAAACGGAAGAGGATATTCCCGATATAATATGGATTTGCTCCGAAAACGACCGCGAGAGCAAAGATATCGAAGGAGGATGAGATCGAGAGTTTGCGTGCGAGCACCGTAGATGCCAGCGCCATTATCGCAACAGCTATGTATTGAGGTGCAGGAGCCAGATCCGTCAATGGTGCGCCAAGATTTAAAGCCCACAGCAGCAGCGCAGCGAGAGGTCTGCCGGCGGCAGTAAGGTCGTTGTAACCCAACAGTGCTCGGCCGTAATCATCGACGGCAAAATAACCAGCCTGCACGATCGGAAAATAGAAAATGAAGAGAGCTATCAGGGTTGTTGGCAGCTGTTGAATGGAATGTGCGGACGTTATACCCGAACAATCTTTGATCACGCGGAACAGTTCCGAGCAAAAATCTTGCAAGGCGCGCCATGGCTGGCTTGCAACGCGCCATGGCCGACGGGTTTCCGCCGGCGCATCTTGATATTCGGGCTCGGCAAAAAGCGGAGCTTTCCCGTGCCGGGGAGCCAAAGTGTCGTCCCGGTCACCGACCCGGGCCTGCAGTTGATGCAGCATTTGATCCAGCTGCTCGTGCAGCGCCGGATCGACGGATTGCGGTCTTTTGCCGACCGATCCCATTTTGCTTGCCCCCGAATGTGCTGGGGCCGTCAGGCTCGCGACGACAACCCGATCGGCGGCGGCGATATCCGACTGCGGGGCGCAAGACCGTATGCGTCCTGAATTTTTGGGTCAAGTCCTGGGACTGTTCTCAGGACTGATCCTATGACCAAGGCGCAGCTGGAGGTGATCACGTCGGTGCAGCGTCGCCGACAGAGCAATCACGCGCTGTCAAGGATCCTCTCTGCGGCCCTCGCCGGATGCATAGGATCACCCCGCGGGGACGCTGCGGGCGCGGTTGAGCTCCGCCATGTATGCTTCGATTGCGCTCGACTCGAGCATCGATCTTCTGCGCAGCTCCAGCATGCAGCGCATCGCAAGGTCGATCGAGGAATAACAATGGTCGGCAATCAATGCGATCTTCTTGAGCTGGTCGGCGCCCAGCAGGGCAATGTTGACGGCGTCCCTGACGTAGACGATCTCGGCTTCGAGCAGCTGGTTGAACGGCTTTCTCGGATCGTTGTCCCGCTGCGTCGGCGCGATCGACCAGCGCTTGACGCTGGTGAAGCAATGGGGAATGAACCCTTGGGATCGCAGGTCGTGATCGACGTCGCCAAACGCGGGCTGGCGCTTGTATAGCGTTACGAACGGAACCACGGTTTGAATCGCGACGCAGCTCTTCAGTTTCTTGCGCCCATGCTGGAAAATCCGCCCTTGCGATGCCCGAGCATCGATTTTGAGGTAGTCGATGGCGGGCAACGGCTCGACGTCATCGAGGCGGCGAGTGGGAACGGCCAGCGTGCGCTCGACCTGTCCGATCTCGGGCAAAACATTGAAGAAGGCCAGCGCTCGCGGATCGGGCTCGAACAGGGAGCTCCTGCCGCCGACGCAGACATGAAGCTTGGCTTCGGTTCCGTCGCCGACCGCGTATGGAAATAGCGTCGCGGCGGGTCCGAGATGCTGCTGCAGATCGCCCAGGCGTCGTTCGTCCGGCTCGAATGCGAACAACTTGCAGAGACCGGCGTCGCGCAGCGGTTGATAGGGCGCCACCGCTCCGAAAAATGCGGCGCCGATATCCGCCACGACAACCGATTCCGGCGGGATGGAAAGCAGCTCGGCAAGGATCGCTACAGGCACTGTTGCGCGATATCCGCTCGATTGGGCGCAATGCGGAGGGGCTCAGTATCCCGTTTCGCGCGCCGCCACAACACTGACGCCGGGCGGACCGCCGATCTGCGCGGAACGGAGCCCAATGCGGGGCCGGATTTCGCCGCGCTCCCGCCGGGCTACGTGGTCGAGCAATATTGCTTCCACATGCGCGAATAGGCAGCTTCCAGGTTTTTCGTGAACCGGGCGATGTCGAACAGCGGCACGCCCAGCCGCCCGCGCTCGAGCTTGCGCCGCAGCGCCGCCAATTGCTTGGGCTTGGTCGCAAGCTTCAGGGCCAGGGCCTCGTACGCCTCGGCCGAGCTCGTGACCAGCTCCGGCGCGCCGCTCGCGCGAACCAGGCTTCCGGCCACGCGGCTTGCGAACGTCTCGCCGGCGCAAGTGAGCACCGGAAGCCCGGCCCACAGCGCATCGCTCGCGGTGGTGTGCGCGTTGCAGGGCAGCGTGTCCAGAAACAGGTCGGCATGGCGGTGCCGCGCCAAATGCTCCGGCAGCGGTTTTCGCGCTGCGAACACCAGCCGCTCGGGATCGATGCCGCGTGCGGCGGCCTCCCGCCGCAAGTTGGCTTTCGCCGGCGCATTGGCCTCCAGCAGCCACAGCACGCTTCCCGGCACCGCCTCGAGCAGCCGCATCCAAATAGCGAAGAAAGTCGGCGTGATCTTGTAGGAATTGTTGAAGCAGCAGAACACGAAGGCCTTTTCCGGCAGCCCGCACTCGCCACGCGAAGGCACGCGCTCGGCGATCTCGCGCTTAGTGTCGTTGGGCTGGTAGCAATCCGGCAGATAAGCGAGCTTCTCGGCGTAGAACTTCTGCTGGGTCTTCGGCGCCACGAAGGAATCCGCGATCATGTAGTCGACGAAGTCGGCGCCCATCGTGCCCGGGAAGCCCAGATAGTTCACCTGAACGGGGGCCGGCCGATACGCCAGGATCTCGGTGCGGGCGTGGGTCGTGTAGCCTTTCAGATCGATGAGAATATCGATGCGGTCGTCGTACATGCGTTTGGCGACCTCGCCGTGCGGCATCGGCCGAATATCCACAAACCCGTCGAAGGCACGGATGAGGCGAGCGCGCATTTCGCTGCCGTCATCCGGACCGTAGGAATAGCCGAAAACCTCGAAGCGGCTGCGCTTGTGGAGCTCGAACACTTCGGCGATCAGGTAGGCGGTCGCGTGCTGGTGGAAGTCGGCGGACAGGTAGCCCAGGCGTATCTTGCCGTCTCGGCCCGGGCGCGAGTGGGTCAAACGGGCGCTCTGCGGGACCTTCAGCTCCACGCCGTCCGCCCATATTTTCGCGCAAAGCAGCTGGTCGGCGGGAGTCGCGGAAGACGCAAGCAGGATGAAGGGCGCGATCGCGCTCTCGCCGCCGCGGATGAACTCGAGCAGGCGCTCCTGATCCTGGTCGAAGTTCTGCCAATCGCAGGCGTGCTGGCGCTGGTGAACCAATTGGCCGAACGGCTCCGGGTAGTGCGGCTTGAGCTCGATCGCACGCGCGTAGGCGGCGATCGCCTGCTCGAGCCGCCCCTGGTCCTGCAACGCGTTGCCCAGATTGTTGTAGGCCTCCGGGTAGTCCGGATTGAGCTCGATCGCCTTGCGATAAGCGGCCGTGGCCGCGTCGAACCTCCCCAGTGCCCTGAGCGCCACGCCGAGGTTGTTGTAGGCCCCCGCGTTCGCGGGCTTCAGCTCGATCGCACGGTGGTGTGCCGCAACGGCCTCGTCGAGCCGCCCGAGGTCCTTCAGCGTGATGCCGAGATTGCCGTAGGCATCCGCGTCGTTCGGCTTGAGCTCGATCGCACGACGATAGGAGGCGATCGCCGCGTCGAGCCGACCCAAGCCCCGGAACGCATTGCCGAGATTGTTGTGAGCCTCGGAATAATTCGGTCTGAGCTCGATCGCCTTGCGATAGGCCGCAATGGCGTCCTCGAGCCGGGGTGCTTCCGCCAGTGCATTGCCCAGGTTGTGGTAAGCGTCGGCGTAATCCGGCCGCAGGCGCAACGCCTCCCGGTAGGCGGCGATCGCTTCGTCCAACCTGCCCTGGGCCCTCAGGACGACGCCGAGATTGCTGTGGACGCCGGCGTCGTCGCTACGGATCGACAACGCGCCTCGAAGATATTTTTCGGCAAGCCCGTAATCCCGGTCCGAGATGGCGATCACGGCCAAATTGGCCATCGCCGTCGCGTTGTCCGATTCCAGCTGCAACACCTGGCGGTACAGCTCCCGCGCGCCCGCAAGATCGCCGCGCTGATGCGCTTGAACTGCTTCCTGAAGTGATGGCGCTGCAGACATTCGGGGTTCCGGGGCTGGCGAACATGGTCGCGTGCTTGTACCAGAGTGCGAAGCAATCAGCTCGTCGTCGTTGCCGGGCTTGTACCCGGCAACCCGCGATCGCAGCGAGGGCCCTCAGGCTTCGACCCGTGGTGTTAAGGCCAATTGCGATGTGCAATGCACACGCGACGCTCTCTGCCCCCCGGGAATAGCAATCGCTTGGAAGTGCGGCAGTACTTTTATCTCTCCCGCAGGGCCTCCTGCTTGTATCGGATCAGCGGCGACAGCAGGTAGCTGATGATCCTGCGCGAGCCGGTCTTGATCTCTACGGTCACCGCCATACCGGGCGATAGGTTGACCAGCTTGTCCTCGATCTGCATTTGCCTGCGATCGAGCGAAACGCGAGCCGAGTAGACGAGCTCCTGGCCCTTCGGCTCGCTGCTGGTGCTGGGCTCCGTCGGCTGCTGGGCACTCGGTCGATCCGGCGGCTTGTCGCGAGCAATGGCGTCCTGGGAGACGCTCAAGACCCGGCCATGCAGCAGCCCATAACGCGTAAAGTTGAAGGTGTCGACCTTGACCTCGGCTTCCTGACCGGCGGACACGAAGCCGATGTCCTGGTTCGATACCGTCGCCTCGATTTCGAGACGGCTTTCGCCCGGAACCACGACCGCCAACGCCTGGGCCGGGGTCACCACGCCTCCCACCGTGTGCACGACGAGCTGCTGCACGACCCCGTCGACCGGCGCGGTGAGCAATTGCAACCTGGTTCTTTCCTGGGCCTTGATCACGTCCTGGCCGAGGCCTGCAGCCTTCTGCTCGGCCTTCGCCAGCTCCTCGAACATACCGCGGCGATATTGGGTCACGGCCTTGTTCCTGGTCTCCCTGAGGGCCGATACCGCGGCGTCGGCCTCGCGATACCGGCTTTTCTGGACGGTCAAATCATGCTGCTGACCGACCAGGTCCTGAAGCTCCGTCAGATAGATGATTTTCGAACCCAATTCCTTATTGTACAGATATTTTCGGACGTCGACACGTTCCTGCAGCAGCGGAATGGTAGCCTGCAGCTTCTCGCTCGTCGCGGCGATGGTGTCGCGCTCCGCTTCCTTTTGCGACAGCTGCCGGTCGATCTCGGCCAGCTTGGAATTCTGTTCGGCACTCTGACTCACCAGGTACTGTCGATGCATCTCGATTAGTTCCGGGGGCGCCTCCTTCGGCGGCTGGAACGCGTCGAGCGGATTCTCCTGTCCTGTCAGCGCCGCGCGGTATCGCGCAGCGTCGAGCTGCGCAGACAGGAGGTCGCTCTTCATGTGCTCGAGCTCTGCCCCGCTCATGGTCGGATCGAGCTCGATGAGAACCTCGCCGGCCCTGACGCTCTGACCGTCGCGGACGTGAATGGCGCGGACCACACCGGTTTCGAACGGCTGGATGACCTTGGTGCGTCCGCCGGGAACGATCTTTCCGGGCGCAGTGGCGACGATATCGACCGTGCTTAAAGCTGCCCAGGCGAGTGCCAAACAGAAGAAAGCAATGATCGTCGCTCCGATTGCCCGGCCTACCGGGGACGGCGGCTTCTCCACCACCTCCAGCGCGGCGGGCAGAAAGGCAACCTCGTACTCGCCGCGGCGACCCTGCTTTTCGGGAAACTGAATGATCTTCCTAACCGACTTCATGGATCCCCGCTTGCAGGTAATGCAGCTTCGCGTAGCGGCCGCCCGCACGGATCAGCGCGTCGTGCGTGCCGTCTTCGATGACGCGGCCACGCTCGATGGTGACAATGCGATCGGCGCGGCGAACGGTGGAAAGTCGGTGGGCGATGACGAACACGGTGCGGCCCTGGCCGATCCGCCTCATGTTATCCTGGATGATGCGCTCGCTCTCGTAATCGAGTGCGCTCGTCGCCTCATCGAAGATCAGAATTCGAGGATCCATGACCAGGGCACGGGCGATGGCAATCCGCTGCCGCTGCCCGCCGGAGAGGCTGCTGCCTCGCTCGCCGACGATCGTGTCATAGCCTTCGGGCAGTTCCAGGATGAACTCATGCGCGCCGGCCAGGGTTGCGGCCGCGATCACGCGCTCCATCGCCATCGCCGGGTCGGCGAGCGCGATATTGTCGCGCACCGAAGAATTGAACAGCACGTTTTCCTGCAGCACGACCCCGACCTGGCGGCGCAACCAAGCGATATCCGCCATGGCGAGATCGACGCCATCGATCAGGACCCGTCCGCTCTCCGGTACGTATAGACGCTGAACCAGCTTGGCGAGTGTACTCTTGCCCGAACCGGAGGAGCCGACGATGCCGACAACTTGGCCAGCCGGCACGCTGAAGCTGACGTCGTGCAGCACCTCGGAGGTATCGACGCGATACCGGAAGGTGACATGCTCCAAGACAACATCGCCTCGGATCGCGGGGAGCGCCGCCCGTGTCGAGCTGAACGTCGGTTCTGGCATTGTGTTGAGGATGTCGCCGAGTCTGGCAACCGACAGCCGGGCTTGGTGGAAGTCCTGCCAGATCTGCGCCAAGCGCAATACCGGCGAGCTGACGCGGCCGGCTAGTATGTTGAAAGCCACGAGCTCTCCGACAGTGAGGCTGCCTTCGATGACGAGCTTGGCCCCGTAGAACAAAATTGCGGCGGTGACCACCTTGCTGATGAGCTGCACGGCCTGGCTCGCGGTGTTGCCCAGGCTGATCACGCGGAAGCTCGCCGCGACGTAACCGGCGAGCTGCTCCTCCCAGCGACGCTGCATCTGCGGTTCCACCGCCATCGCCTTGAGTGTCTCGACCCCGGTGACGCTCTCGACAAGGAACGCCTGGTTTTCGGCGCCGCGCCTGAATTTCTCGTCGAGACGCGCCCGGAACAGCGGCGTCGCTCCCGCGGAAATCGCAATGTAGAAAGGAAACGAGCCGAGCACGACAAAGGTCAAAAGGGGCGAGTAAAAGAACATCACCGCGAGGAATATGAAGGTGAAGAACAGATCGATGACGAGGGTGAGGGCCGAGCTCGTCAAAAAATTGCGGATGTTCTCGAGTTCGCGGACCCTGGCCACCGAGTCACCGACGCGCCTCGCCTGGAAATAGGCGATCGGGAGCGCCATCAGGTGACGGAACAGCCGCGCGCCAAGCTCGACGTCGATGCGATTGGTCGTATGGGCAAAGACGTAAGTGCGTAACGCGCCGATGATCGCCTCGAAGATCGAGACCGTCACCAATCCAAGCACCAGCACCTCGAGGGTGCCCATACTGCGATGCACGAGCACCTTGTCGATGACGACCTGGAAGAACAGCGGGCTGACTAGGGAGAAGAGCTGCAGGAAAAATGAGGCGACCAGGACCTCGGTAAGTAGGTGCCGATACTTGTGAACCGCGCTCAAGAACCAGGTGATGTCGAACCGGCGCGAGAGGTCCGACAGCGATGCCCGTCGCGCCATCAGGACCACGCGGCCGTCCCATATCGCCTCGAACTCGGTCCGGTTCATCAGTTCCGGCCGCGGCAACGAAGGGCGCTGCACGAGAATCTTATCCTCGGAGATCTTGCCCAAGATGATAAAACCGCCGTTGCGCAGGGCCGCGATGCCAGGCAGCGGGGTTTTGGTAAGCCGGGCCCAATTCGTTTTGCTGGCACGAGCTTTGAGCCCAAGCTCCCTGCCGCAACGGATCATTTCGGTAATTCGGACCGGGCGGCTGCCCATTTTATGGCGTATCTGCTCGACCTCAGCGGCAATGCCGTGAATGCGCAGCAGGATCACCAGGCAGGCGAGCCCGGGGTCGAGAGGCTTTTTTTCCGTATCAGCCGCCATTAGTGTATTGACACTCTCGGTCGTTCGGGACCGATCAATTTCCGTTCCGGCGCATCTTCGATCGCCACGCAAACGCGGCGGAAGCGCGGCTCGGATTGCGGATCCACGCCTGCTCAGCTCGGGATCGCGGAAAAGCCCGCCCCGGCATGCCAAGGATCCGAGCATTTACACGAATTCCTGCCAAACGGAAGCCTTTTCCTTGCTGGGGGGTGCCAAATTATTGAGTTTAATCGTCAATTTCGAAATTCTTCGGCAGCTTCAAGCCTTTCCGAAGGAAACGAAGGGTCCCCAAACCCCGCCGTTGCTGCTATCCTTTCAAGGACGAGATCGGTAATCGATCAACCCTGATTTGGCCGGCGAAACCGCGTGTTGCAGTCCGCTCTCGCACGAGTTACGGAATAGCCGGCCCCAGCATCGACTGAGCCTAGCCGATGGGACAACGCGCCCTGCCCCAGCGACCGTTCTCGGGTGCGCCGCCGGTTAGGCCATGCGGACGGGAGATCGCGTCGCAAGGGCGATACACGGGGGAACGTCGGCAGGCAAACCCGCTTTGCCGAGTTGTATACTGAATTCTAGACGACCCTTCTTGCTGAAGAAGGCCGGGCTCATTCGCTCCAACGAGGGGCCTCAGCATGCAGCATGGCTGACGCCAACCAACCTGAACGAATAAGGGGGTGCGATGACAATTTGGTGCGAAGATGTTGTTGACAAGGCGAACCTCTGGTTCAACCACAAAAACCATCCGACGATCTGGTTTAACCACGCAGACTATCTACGGGCATGTGACGAGGCATACCGTGAGCTCACACTTGCCTCTCCATTTCGGTCGTTCAGTCATGATGTCCCAAACGTCGTGTGTGTCGTGCGCAACGAGGAGCGGAGGCTAAGCAATTTTCTGCACCATTATCGCAGTCTTGGTGTAGCGAGTATACACATTGTCGATAATGGATCGTCCGATCGAACTGCGGAGATCGCGCTCGGAGATCCCATTGTTACTTTATGGCAAACACATTCGAGTTTTGCGGCTGGCGGTTATGGTCAGCTGTGGTCTGCCGCAATCGTCCGGCGTCACGGCATCGGAACTTGGGTCGTGAATTTGGATGCCGACGAACTTCTCGTCTATGTCGGCATGGATTCCCGGGGTTTAGACCAGCTCCAGAGCTGGCTGGAGAGGGCTGGGTATGAACGGCTTTTCACGCCTCTTGTTGATCTCTATTGTCGCGAGTGGTCGAATAAGGTTCCTGATGGCGATCAGGGGATGAGCCAAGATCTATATTTTGACGGTAGGACCGAATTCGGGCGTTCATACCAACTCAAGGATGGCCCTTATGGGCCCGTACTTCTCGGCGGCCCGCGAGCTAGAATGATGTCGTCCATCGGAGAGGACAGTCCCTGGCTAAGCAAGTTTGCGCTGGCCAAATGGGATGAGACCACGGCTTACGCCAATCACCATTTCCCTTATCCGTTTAATCGTAATCCCCGCACGTGTTTCGCTGCTCTGCTCCATTTCAAGCTTCTGGACGATTTCGAACAACGCGTTAGCCAGGCAATTCGCGAGGGGCAGCATTGGAAAGTTGCGATCGAATACCACGCTTATCGGCGTTGGCTGGAGAAGGGCCAGACATGCTATTCTCCCGAGTTTTCCATCAAATACCAGGATCCTCAAGACCTCGTCAGTGCCGGGATTGTGCAGGCCATTCCTTGGAACGAGATGAAAGCCGTCGATATGCTCGGCAAAGCGCAGGAACTTGACAGGAGAAGAGCGTGATCGCCAACGCGATCGGCTATCGGCTCAAACACGGGATAACTGGTGCAAACGGAGAAGAGTTTTTGAAAATGCCGCGCGGGGCGAGAACGAAAGTCGGACGATCCGTGGCGCGCAGACACTTGGATAAAAGAGCTGGGCATGATTGACTCTCGCGGTTGGGTTTCTTGACGAGGTTGCAATTAAGCTGCTGATGGGAACGGTCTTCAACGCATTTTGGTACGGCCCGCCACTCAATGTATTCCATTGGGCGTGCATGCGGTCATTCATCCGACGTGGGCACGAATATCGTCTTCACGTTTATGATCCAGTTGCTGCCCCTGAAGGGGTAACGCTGGTGGATGCCGCTGAATTGCTCCCGCGAGAACAAATCTTCTATTTCGAAAACCCTTTCACCCGCAAAGTGGACATAGGGCCGTTTTCGGATTTGTTCCGCTACAAGCTCTTACTCACACTCGGCGGCTGGTATGTCGATGTCGACACGTTTTGCATGTCGGGTGATATTCCGGACGGCATTCGCGCCTGGGCGCAAGAGAAACAAAAGGACATTAACGGCGCGCAGATGTGTCTCCCCAAGGGCGACCCATTGGCGAGAAAGCTTTACGAAGAGTGCCTAGCCGTCAGTAGAAATCGCGCGCTCCGAGAAGATTGGGGACCAAACCTGCTAACTCGGGTCATCCCCAGCCTGGGGCTTCCCATGAATGCATTCGGGAGTACGTCGACCTTCTATCCCGTCGACTGGATCAGCGCATTTACGCTGATGCTGCCTTCGTACAGCAACGAAATCCGCACGAAGGTTAGTTCGGCGCTTTTCCTAGCCGCCTATCAATCGTTCTTTCAATACTGTCAAATAGATCTTGCGCGAACACCGCCGGCCGGAAGCTATCTGCGAGAGCTTTACGAGACACTCGCTCCTGATCAGATGACTTCCACCGCATATTCAACCGATGAGATCATTTCTCTAGTTCGTACGTTTCTCAAAAACAATCGTGATTGGGCAATTCAGCTACTCGTAGGTTCACTGGGCACAAGAATCCTCGATGATCTGGCCTGTAGTGAGCTCGCGTTGACGTTGGAGGAGGCACGTGATCCTGAGGCAGAGTGGCGAACTAAACGAAAAAACGAGAGTTTTGTGGGCTTTACAGCCGCAATTCTCGAAGCGGTGCCGCTATTTGTCAGAGTGGGAAAACCGGGCGGTGAAGTCGAAACCCTGAGGCTCGAGCCCATGGATCTGCAATCCGGTCCAAGGCCTCTCGTATCCTGCGTGATGGTCTCTCGAGGCAACCTACAGATCGCGCAACATTCCGTAGAATGTTATCTCCGTCAAGATTATCCAAACCGGGAGTTAATAGTCGTTTCTGCATCTCCAGATCCTGAATTTGAAGAATTTCTGGGAGCGCTCGAGGCAGCCCGGGTGCGCCTCATCAAGGTCCCCGGAGAGTTTTCATTGGGAGAACTTCGCAACTTCTCTGTCGCGCATTCGACTGGCGAGATAGTCTGCACTTGGGATGATGATGATCTATTTGATCCTCGCAGACTGAGTTTGGGCGTGCATGCATTGATCGAGGCAAATGCAGGAGCTGCGTTCTTGATTCAGCTGTTGATGTGGTATCCCTCGCGTAAGTTGTTGGGTATCTCGGAACGAAGAGTCTGGGAAGGATCCATGTTAGCTTGGCGACACGTCGTGCCAATTTACCCGGCTCTATTCCGCAGTGAAGATAGTTTCGTTACAAACCGCATCCGGGCAAGATACCCTGTCGTCGTGCTCGATGAGCCCTACCTTTACTGCCGTACTATCACGGGTCGGAATACCTGGGATGACAGTCATTTCCAAAAGCATTTTCGGCGTTCACGGCACCTTTATGCCGATGGGAGCTATGACCAGGCAATCCGTGTCTTGGCTGAGCGGACTCCGATTTTGGAATATGCCGCAACGCTCGAAGCCATGCACCGGTGACGCCACGCCGGATGCGTCTTGTCTCTCTCCCGCTTTTCCCGTTAAATCTGCTGCTGATCCGATCATGCTTATGCGGAACCAACACACATGAAGGCTTCAATGTCGGGCCTTGCTCGAGTCTTCGAGCTGGATCCAGGTGCCTATCCAAAGGTGGGAAGCTACCCCTATTGGCGTCCGCTCCCATTGGAGAACGGCGAAGTAGTTCTTACTTTCGATGATGGGCCGACTCATCCCTGCACCAGCACTATTCTAGACGCGCTTGCTCATGAAGGCGTCCGAGCGACCTTCTTCTGTGTCGGCTACCACGCCAAGAATGTGCCGGATCTGGTGAGACGACTCCACAACGAGGGTCACACAATCGGCACCCACACCGAGATGCACCAATGCATTTCCACGCTTCCCGCCGCGGAGCGTGAGAAGGCAATTGACGACGGGATCGCGTCTGCGACATGTGCGCTCAACGGGAGAGCGCCTGCACCGTTCTTTCGATTTCCTTTTCTCGAACGGGATATCCAAACAGAGGCGGTTCTCGCGGCGCGTGGAATCGCCATGTGGGGTACCGACGTCGACGCGAACGACTGGGAGGGCGTTTCGGTCGACCAGCTGGTTTCGAATGTCGTCCGTCGCCTCGAAGAAAAGACGAGCGGTATCGTACTTTTTCACGACATCCAGCCGGTCACCGCAGTTGCGTTGCCTACACTTTTGACTGAATTGAGGAACCGGAATTATCGATTCGTACACGTGGTCCCCGCCGCATAGCGCGTTCCTTGTTCGAGATTGGCACCTATAGCTATTCGATGCTCCTACGGGGTCGTTTGCGGAACACGGCTCGCCTCGAATGCTGCAGCATATTCACGAAGCGGCGTGCGTTGAGCCAACAATTTGAGTGCCTCCCCATATGTCTCACCCCGATAAACTTGCCGTGCATCGGTGTGGCCGATTTCGGAATGGCCGTCTTTGCTCATGACAACGTGGCAATAGAGATAAGGCTCGTTCAGCAATACCACAGAGCACCGCGTGTTGATCGACGCCAGGAACTTGTCTTCTCCGCCGTCGGACAAGGCTGGATATATCGGCAGTACGCTTCGCGAAATCAGCATCGACGATTTCCATATCCGTCGTTCTGAGACAGCCACGACCCTCAGACCGGGCGACCAGAGGAGTACGCGCGACGAGAAGCCGGCTTCGGCCTTAGTGGCCAAAAGCGCGCGTACGCTCAAATCGACTCTAGCGGGATCGTATAGATCGGCGGGATCCCATTGACATAACAACTCGCCCTTGGCATGGGCAACCAAAACATTGCGAAGTTCGCCCAATGAAAAGCCAGGCTCGACACCAACGAGACGCACTCCGGGATTATCAAAACGTTTCAGCGACGCTTCGAACTGCGGATCCGGAGATTCGTACAAAACGATCAGCTCTCGGTTCGAATAGTTCTGACGCAGATAGCATTGCACGGAAAACTCCGCAAACCGCGTGTCGTTTCGAGAGATCATCAGACAAGAAACGAGCGGCATCGAGTCGCGCTTTTGATCGAAAGCTGACACGTTAACTGTCTCGCTTTCACCATTGGGCCTCTGAACATTTACGAGAAGCGGTGACACGGTGAGAATCGAAGGCGCAAATCCGGTCAGGCCTTTTCCCTGCACCATTCGATCACCTTTCAATTCTTCTTCAGGATCTTCTCGACCGATCGAGGGGCGAAGCCGAATGCGACTGCGGCTTGTCGCATCCCGGCAGAGCTCGAAGGATCCACTTCCCTGGCAGGCGTATTGCGCGTGCCGCGCGGCGAACAGTCAAGCCCGGCACACTCACGCCTAGAGCTGTGCTCTTGGCATCAAGCGAGGACCGAAAGGCCGAGTGGGTGACCATGTCCGATCGCTTCGGCGGCTATTTCAGCATCGTCAGCTACGGTATTCCGGCGTACGCCTGAGGCAAAACTGGTCGTCCTGGCCCGCAAGAACCAGTGGGAAATCCGATGATTTCAGGAATTCATTTACCGCCCGCATCACGCCGTGGTGACGATGATCTACCTCATGATGCCAGTCATCGCCCAGAATCACACCATCCGGCGAAACTATCTCTGCCAAAATTCGGAGCTCTCTAAGTGTGCCCTGATATGTGTGGCTCGTGTCTAGATATGCAAAATCGAGCTTCCGATCCGAGTAGACAGCGAAATTTCTCGCAAAATTTTCGAGCGTATCCTCGATATAAACGATCTCGCAATTCGATTCGTACTGGGCCATCCTGCATCGAGTATCGAACAGGGCCTGAGCGGTCGTAAGAGCGTCAAGATTGGTATATGGGTCCGGGCCCCACCCAAAACGCTCTCCACTCGTGGTCCAGGGATCAACCAAGAACAGCTTAAGCGGGTTGAGTTCGCTAGCTATTACCTCGGCGAAGTGGCCTCCGAACACGCCGAACTCAGCGCCCACGCCACCGGGACGCGCCAAGGACAGCAGCCAACGACGCCGTTCGGCTATTCCGCGGAGGTCGATCGGGCACTCGGGAGCAGGTTCGAGCACCATAACTTTCCCACATCGATCACAAGCAATTTTCCAACGTTCATGTCGCATCATCATGCATCAATAACCGGGATTCCCCGGATGAATCCCGAACTGACCTGAATGGTAGCAATTTTCTGGATTGCCCGGAAGCCCGAATGGGAGGTGTGGATGGCTACCGGCATTGCGGGCTCCAAAACCGGCTGTGAGGCAGAGTCGGGCGAGGTTGCCGTCCCCCCAAGCGCGAGGTACAACCCCCCGGACGTCTCACCCACTCGACGGCGTTTCTGACGATCGTATGCGGAATTCCGCAGGCAGGCACCGTGACCCTCCGACCATCTCGGGCTGCGCCCCGTCCTTTGCAGAGTCATGAAGCTTTTCGCCGAGCGCTGGCCCTGCACGACCAGGGCCGGCAATTGGAATCGGAAAATCTCTACCAAATAGTGCTCGAGGTCGACGATCGGCATCTCGGAGCCATCAATGGGCTGGGACTTCTTCGCTTGCAGCAGAGCAAATTCGAGGACGCGGCACGCCTGTTCCGCCGTGCAGTCAAGCTCGACAAGAATTCTGCCCACGCGCAATTTCACCTGGGCGTAGCGCTAACCGGCCTGAAGCGGCCGGAAGAGGCCGTGCGGCACTACGAGAGAGCCGTTGCGCTGGCGCCGCAGTTCGCCGAAGCCCATAATAATCTCGGCTACGCCTTGCAGTTGCTGGGTCGCGACAAGCAGGCGATCGCGCACTACGAGAAGGCGCTCGCGATCCGGCCGGACTATGCCGAAGCCTGGAATAACGTCGGCAATGTCCTGCACCTGCTCGACCGCGACGAGGAGGCGATTGCGCACTACGAGAAGGCGCTCGCGATCCGGCCGGACTATGCCGAAGCGCACTGGAACATCGGCAACGCGCTGCAGGCGCTTGGTCGCGACGAGGACGCCCTCGCGTATTACGAACGTGCGCTGGCAGCCAAGCCCAATTATGCCGAGGCACACCGTAGATTGGCCGACGCGCTCGGCGCGCTCAAGCGCGACGAGGAGGCAGTGTCGCATTACGACAACGCCCTGGCGATCCGGCCCGAGCACGTCGATGCGCTTGTCGGGCGGGGCAACGCACTCAAAAGGCTTGATCGCTACGACGAGGCGATGGCTAGTTTCGAAAAGGCTTTGTCGATCAAACCCGAGGATCCGGCCGCATTCAACGAATTGGCGCGCGCCGCCGACGCGTGCGACTGGGCGCGTACGGCAAAAATATCTCGGGAGGTGGTTGCACGCGTCGACGCCGGGAAATTGGCGATCAACCCCTTCACTTTTCTCGGGTACTGCAGCGACCCCGGATTGCAATTGGCGTGTGCAAGGGCGTTCATCCGGCATAAAGTGCCCGCCCCGCTGCCACGATTGTGCAAGTCCCCGGTTCGGCGACACGACAAAATACGAATCGCCTACGTAGGTACCGGTTTTCATAATCACCCGATGGCCCATCTTACCACCGAGTTGTTCGAACTCCACGACCGCGCGCGGTTCGAAGTCCTCGGGGTGTCGATCGGACCAAAGGACAACAGCGATTTCCGAGCCCGGCTGATCCGTGCATTAGACCAGTTTCACGACGTGCCATCGCGAGGCGATCGCGATATCGCGACGCTCCTGCATGATCTCGAGGTGGATATCGCCATCGACCGGAGCGGCCATGTGGAGAATGCACGTCCGGGAATCTTCGCGCACCGGCCGGCTCCCATTCAGGTGAATTATCTTGGTTATCCCGGTACGCTGGGTGCCGATTTCTACGATTATGTAATCGCCGATCCAATCGTGCTGCCGTTCGATCAGCAAGCGTTCTTTACTGAGAAGATCGTGCACCTGCCGGAATGCTACCAGGCCAACGATTCCAAGCGGGCCATATCGGCGGCGACACCCACGCGGCAAGAAATGGGATTGCCCGAACGAGCTTTCGTGTTCTGCTGTTTCAACAACACTTACAAAATCACCGCGTCGGTGTTCGACATCTGGATGCGGCTGTTGAAACAGATCGACGGGAGCGTGCTCTGGCTGTTTCGAAAGAATGCAGCGGTCGAGACGAACCTGCGCCGGGAAGCTGCGGCCCGCGGCATCGACGCGGCGCGCCTGGTGTTCGCGAGCAGGCTGAACCTCGAGCAGCACTTGGCGCGGCACCGCCTCGCCGACCTGTTCCTCGACACCCTTCCCTACAACGCGCACACGACCGGCAGCGATGCCCTCTGGGTGGGCTTGCCGCTGCTGACGTGTCGAGGCGATTCCTTTGCGGGAAGGGTGGCCGCGAGCCTGCTCGTCGCGGTTGGCCTGCCGGAACTGGTCACCGACAATTTCGAGGAGTACGAAGCTCTGGCGTTACGGCTCGCGAAAGATCCTCCGCTGCTTCGCTCGTTCCGGCAGCGGCTGAACCAAAACCGGCTCACGTATCCCCTATTCGACACCGATCGATATCGGCGCCACCTCGAAGCCGCCTTTACGAACATGTGGGAGCTTTGGCAGCGTGGCGAGCGCCCGCGGAGCTTCACCGTCGAGCGGATTGCGAACAATACCGCGCTGACCTGCCCCGAGGAATGACAACTGGGCCGAGCGGCATTCGATCGACTCGACCCGGGGTCTTTCTAATCAGCAAATCGATTCGAAAAAAAACCCCGGGCTGTCCACGCCCGGGGCGCCTTTCTCGTGGATTTCGCGAATCGGTCAGTACCTTGCCGCGATCGGAGCTTTGCCTTTCCCGATTTCGAATCCCTCGCCGGACCAGAAGCGATAGTTGAAGCCCGTGATCAGCGTGTCGACCCTCTGTTTGATGGACAAGTCTACAGTAGCACCGCCGCCGCAGCTGTTTCCCGGGCATGAGGACGTAGCGCCAAGGGCCTCGTGCTGAGTGCCGAAGTCGTAATGGTTGTATTCGACGAACCACGTCCAGTTTGGCCCGAGCCAGTTTTGCAGGAACGCGACCGGCATTTCGATGCCGCCGCCGATGGTCCAGCCGTGGCGGTCCTCGATGAACGAGGCGGCCAAAGCCTGATCATGGGGACCGCCCTTGCAATGCCCGCTGTTGCCAGCCAGCTCGCACGCCGCGGCGCTGATATCAAATTTGTCATGGGCCCAGGCCCAGCCGCCCCTCACGTAGAGCAAAGCCCGAGGCCCGAGTGCAAACCCGAGGCGCCCGGTAATGCTCTCGATCCGGTCCTCGTGGAAACGCAGCCCACCAGGCGTGACGAGGTTGTTGTTGTTGCCATTGCCGTTGGTGCTGACCGGAATTTCGTTGCCATTGCCGTTGATGTCGGCGGCCGAAATGCTGCCGGAGAAACCGATCACGAAATTGCTCAGGAGGCCGCCCAAAGAACTGAGCTGGTAGTCGCAGCCGGCCTGGGCACCGCCGAGGAAACCATCGCCGTCGAGGCGGTTCGGGAGCGATACTAGGTCGCTGCCGCTGGAACCCCCGCCGTTCGCGGCCGAATTCACCGCGTTCAGATCGTTTCTCGTCCATCCCCAGCCGATGTGACCGCCGACGTGGCAGCCGGTCCAGCTGTATAACGGCACAGGCGCCGCTATGGGCCGCGAAGCCTTGTAAACGGGACGCGGAACCATCATGTCGGCCGCGTTCGCGGCGCACACGAGAGCGCCAATGCCGACCCCAGCGAGCAATATCTTTTTCATCGGAACGCCCCCGTGCGGTGATCAGTCGTCACCTTTGACAACAAGGCTGGCAGGCTAACCGAGCTGCGGCAATCGAGAATCGTTGCTTTCCGGGCACAGACTCTGAGAATCCGAAAGCATGTGGCAAAAGCGCAACAGCTTGATTTCCCTGGGGTTTCATCCCTCGAATGCAGATTTTCAAGCGATTCCAATCGGTTTCACCTCGCAGCTCGCTTGAGGTTTCAATTTCCGGCCTGCGGGGTTCGCATTCGGCGGCGCGCGGCGTGCGGCGCGATCTCGAACGGTATGGTCAATTGCAGGTGTTCGGATAGGATCGAACAGGTCAAGGCAAGGGGGCGAGTTATGAGTACAGCAATGTTCCGGCTCGGCTTGGCCGTTCTCATTGTGATCGGCGCCGCTTTCTCAACCCGCGCAGATCCGAACGATCTCCTCAGCGCAGGATCGGAGGCGATTCACAGAGGGCAATGGGACGATGCCGTTCGGGTCTTGTCACAGGCGATTGCACAAGGTGCGCTCGCGAAGCCCGATCTTGCGACTGCGCATACGAACCGCGGGTACGCCTATTTCGGCAAAGGCCAAGTAGACAAGGCGATCACTGACTACACCGCGGCCATCAAGCTCGCGCCGAACGATGCCGATCCCCACAGCTTGCGCGGATGGGCGCATTTCACCCAAAGGAAATTCAAGGAGGCGATCGCGGATTCCACAGCGGCCATCCGGCTCGATCCCAACTTGGCATTCGCGCTGCGCACCCGCGGGCGTGCGGAATTGTACGCGGGCCGGCCTCGGCCTGCGGCCGATGATTTCGCCGCCGCGGTCCGCATCGCGCCCTCCGACCTCCTAGGCGTGATCTGGCTGCACGTCGCCCGCGTGCGTTCGGGACAAGCGGATCAGCAGGAGTTTGCTGCAAACGTCGCAAAAATCGACCGTCGAACATGGCCGGGGCCTATAGCCGAGGTCCTGACCGGCGCAACCACCCAGGACAAGCTGGGCGACATCGCCAAGTCGGCTCAAGGGGAGAAGTCCCAGGGCGAACGGGTCTGCGATGCTCAGGTATACCTCGGCCTGTTGCAGCTCGCCGCGGGGGACAAGGCCGAAGCCCGCGCCTTGTTCAAGGCCGCGGTCGAGGATTGCCCGGCCGGCGTTGCGGAGGCGACCGAGCTCACCGTGGCAAACTTGGAGCTCAAAGCACTAGGCGGCGCGCCGGCGAGCATAGCTCGCGGTCCATCCGGCGCCGATCCGGCGAGCATAGCTCGCGGTCCATCCGGCGCCGATGCCGCCACCCATCATGAACGCGGCTATGCCTATTTCGACCAGGGCCAGATCGACCAGGCCATCGCCGAGTACAGCAGCGCCATTCGTGTGGCACCGAAGGATGCCCAGAGCCACCATTTGCGCGGCTTGGCGTATTTCATCAAGGGCGCGATGAACCAGGCGATTGCGGATTCGACCGCGGCCATTCGGCTCGATCCGAGTTCCGCCGTTTCCCTCCGGGTGCGAGGACTTGCTCAGCTCTATTCCGGCCACCCCCGGCCCGCGGCCGATGATTTCGCCACCGCAGTCAGACTCGCACCCTCCGACCTGTTGGGTGTGATCTGGCTGCACGTCGCGCGCACGCGTGCAGGGCAGGCGGATCAACAGGAGTTTGCCACAAACGTCACAAGGGTCGACCACCGCACTTGGCCGGGGCCCCTGGCCAACGTATTGAAGGGCGAAATCACGCAAGAACAGCTCGGCGATATCGCCAAATCCGCCCAGGGGGAGAAGTCACAAAACGAACGGGTCTGCGATGCCCAGGTATACCTCGGCCTGTTGCAGCTGGCGGCGGGCGACAAGGAGGAAGCTAGAAGCTTTTTCAGGGCCGCAGAAGCGGACTGCCCGGTCGGCGTTGCCGAACTGACGGAGCGCACGGTCGCCAAAATGGAATTGAAGCAATTAGGTCCCGGGCGCGCGAGCACCGGATTGAGACCAGCCGAGCGGGAGCCGGCGACGGCGCAGCCACGCCCGCCGAAACCCGGTGGAGCTCGGTAACCTCCTGAAACCGGCCGCGGCCTGACTGAATGGCCAGCTCGGTACCCCGATTTGCTTCCGGCGAGTGCAAGGCGGCCAGTAGCGGTTCTCGGCCGTCACGGCCTCGTGGAAACACCGCCACTTCCGCGCCGAGGTCGGCGGGACCGCGCATGAGCTGCTTGATGCTCCATCCGCACCAGTCGCCCCAACGCGGCGCGCCAACCCCGCGCCCGCGCGCGCCAACGCGCCTGCCACGATAGCAAGCCGGGAGCGGATCGCCATCCGATCGGGCGCTCCGTCGCTTCCGCCCCACTCGGTCCGATGATCGGCAGCGGGGGCGGAGCCTTCTGCCAGCGGAAGAAACTATAGAACCCTCCAGTTCCAAGAAACGCGAACGAGAGGGCAACGAACGGGAATACGAACAATGCCGCGCCCCAGATCGGCCATTGCCAGCCACGCCAGGCCCCGTAAAACGCCACGATCGCCATGGGAATCGAACCCCAGGATCCGGTCAGATACAGCATCATAAAAATACCGATGCTCGCGACTCCACCAAGGCCGAACCCCGTTTGTAACCCGCGGAAAAACGCAATCAGCTGAACGAACCCGAGCGCAAAGTATAGAATACCGAATACCGGTGTAACGAGGTCCCCTGCGCGCGGAATGCGGAGCAATGTGCGGTCGATCGTCTCCGTAGGGGAGGAGCTTTGATTGGCATTGTTGTCCAGCTTTATCTTTTGGCGCGCCTCGACCAGTTTCGTCAGAAGATCCTGAGCAACAATCACCTGCTGCACCTCCGGCAACGGCAACGCGAACATCCGCTGCCTCGCCGTCGGAGGGTGATGTAGCTGCGGTGCGCCGAGGAAATCACCGCCCTGCCCCGGCCTCGCGGTCCCAAGCAGATTTCGTATTGGCATTTCCCACGTTTCGACTGCCTGGGCCAAGACCGAGAGCTCAATTGGCGGTTCTCGCGCGGCTGCACGTGGACCGTGCTGCGGCCGATCCGGCGGAAACTGTCGTGACTCGGCTGGTGCGCCTGGTGGCGGCGGCGGTATCTTCAGGTGTGCGGGATCAATATCCCCTGCCATGAGTCCAGGATCGGTTCGCATCGGTTTCCACCGATTGCGGATCGCCTCGGCTTCAAATTTGCGAATGGCGGCCTCCAGCGACAGCCGCTCGCGGGTGATTTCGGAATCGGTGAGCGGCGGCTCGTGCCCGCGCAATTGTTCGCCTAAAGCCGCCCGCGCGCGCCCATACAGTGCACGACGGGATTCACCGGTCTTGGTGTCGAGACCGGCGACGACACGAGAGAGGAGCGGATAATAGTCGCTCATCGACCTTGGTGCCGTTGGAGACGGCAGAGATGCTACACGTAAACAAAATACGCGCCAATCCCGCCGCGGCGGGATGGTCGAGCGGCTCCACCTCAATTTGGCGAAAACGCGCCGCCGATCAACGGCCGACCGTAATTTCTCTGTTTTGTAGGAGGTTGCCTAGACTCCCCTTGCGTCGGCACAACTGCGCCAAGCGGAAGAATTGCTGCGGGTCGGACTGAAGCAGTCGGACGACACTTATGTGCTGGTGCAGGCCGACGGGCGACTATGTGGTGGTGCAGGCCGACGGGCGACTGTTGAAACCCAACAGCCTCACCCACAATTCGCTCGCTTCATTGGCGCCAGCAATCTACCGCGGGTCCGTTTTCAAGACTTGCGACACAGCCATGCGACGCATTTGCTGGTGAGCGGCATCCACCCCAAGATCGCGCAACAGCGGCTCGGTCACGCTACGATCGCGGTCACGTTGGACCTATATTCGCATGTGCTGCCGGCATGCAGGCCGCCGCCGCGGCCAGCGTTGACGAAGCGCTGCGGCAGGCATTAGAGAAGCGTTCAGCGAATTCGGTGGCAAAGCGGTCGCAGGTGTTACCTTCCAGAGGCCGCCGTAGGAGATAAAAGTCCAGTAATACCAAGTATATGCCGCGGTAGCTCAGCTGGTAGAGCAACGCATTCGTAATGCGTGGGTCGGGGGTTCGAATCCCTTCCGCGGCACCAACCCGCCGGCCGAGCGTGTCGCCGTTGCAGCCTTTCGAAAGGGAACCCGGGTGGGTGACAATCGGTCGGATCGCGCGCGCGAGGAGGCCTACAAGGAGACCGGGGTCGACATCGCCGAAGCCGATACCGGGCTCAACCGCATCGTTGCGCGCGTGCAAAAAACCTGGCCGAAGCACGGCATGGGCCGGGTGGTATTGCCGATCGGCTATTTCGCCAATGTCATCGAGGTCGACGGCATCGGCATGGCGCTGTGCACGGACGGCGTCGGATCGAAGACCATCATCGCGGAAAAAATGGGGAAATACGACACGATCGGCATCGATTGCGTCGCCATGAACGTCAACGACCTGATCTGCGTCGGCGCAAAGCCCCTGTCGCTGGTCGATTACATCGCGATCGAAAAGACCGACGCCGCCGTTCTCGACGCCATCGGAGCGGGCCTGTGCCGGGGCGCCGAGATGGCGCAAATCTCCATCTCGGGCGGCGAGATCGCCCAGCTCAGGGACGTGATCAACGGCTTCGACATCGCGGGAATGGCGCTTGGTCGCGTCGATCTCGATAAGGTTATCGACGGCAGCAACATCGCGCCCGGCGACGTCGTGATCGGCGTGAAGAGCAACGGTCTCCACAGCAATGGTTATTCGCTGGCGCGCCGGGCCTTGTTCGAGGCCGGACGCTTGGGCATCGGCCACAAGTTCGAGGAGCTGGGGACGACGCTCGGCGAGGAACTGCTGCGGCCGACTGCCATCTACGTGCGCGAGGCGATGGAGATTTTGGAGAAAATCCGGGGCGTCAAAGCGCTGTTCAACATCACGGGCGACGGTCTGCTCAATCTCGCCCGCGCCGCGGCGCCCGTCGGCTACGAGATCGAGGCGCCGATCGAGCCGCAGCCGATTTTCGGGCTGATCCAGCGCTACGGCGATGTGGGCGACGCCGAGATGTTCGAAGTGTTCAACATGGGGACCGGCTTTTGCTACGTGGTCGATCCGGCCGCCGTCGACGCGACGCTTGCGATCTTGCAGAAGCACGGCCGCGATGCTCGCCCGATCGGACACACCGTCGCGGACCCGGAGAAAAAGGTGCGCATTCCCGGGCGCAACCTGGTCGGGCGCCACAAGAAATTCCGGCAGGAAGAAAGCGCGGCCAGAAGGGCCGGTTAAGTTCGCTAGGATGTGACATCATCTTAAGACTGCCGCTACGCCGCTCAGGAGCCTTTCTCCGTGCCGGCTCTCTATTTCCCGGATCGCGAGTTCACACTGCGAGGCCGTCCCTCCCCCCGCGAAGCGGTGGGGAGGGTGGCGAGGACCGAAAGTCCGAGCCGGGTGGGGGGCGACGCCACCACCTGCGCAATGCCCAACAGCAGCCCCCCACCCCTAACCCCTCCCCTCAGCGTGGGGACCCGGCCTCGCGCGGGGAGCGGAATCCCAGCGCGGTGCTTCCTCTGCAAGAACTTCGTTCCCAGCCTCACCGCCCCAGGATCGCGCCGGTCAGGGCGCGCGGGTCGCGCGTGGGCCAGCGGCCGGCGTCCACGGACTGGAAGAAATCCGCCAGATGCCGGTTGAACGCGGCGGGATCCTCGAGATTGATGGCGTGGCCGGTGTTCGGCATCACCACCAGCGCCGCCGTGGCAATGGTGCGCTTCATCAGCAGGCCCGGCTCGAGGCAGGGCCAATCCTCGTCCCCGGTCATGACCAGGGCGGGGACGCGCATCGCCCGCATCTTGTCGGTCAGATCGTAGAGCGAGGGCCGCGCCTTCTGCACGCCCCGGAGCGTAAGCGCCGCGCCTTGGGTGGAATGTTCCGCAAGCTGGTCGGCGAATTCCCGCCAGCCGCGCGGATCCTTGTTCTGATATTGCACGCGGGTCGGGCCGAGCGCATAGCCCTCGGCGGCCTTCGCCATGCCGAGCGCCTCGATGCGCTTGGCGGAGGCCTCGGCTTCCTCGGCGAATTGCTTGCGCGTGTCGGGTGCCGCGCCGTAGCCGCAGCCGCCGACCACGATCGAGCGGGCGCGCTCGGGATAAGCGAGGCCGAAATGCAGACTGGCGAAGCCCCCCATCGACAGGCCGACGACGTGCGCCTTGTCGATTTTCAGCGCATCGAGCACGGCGCGGATGTCGTCGCGCGCCCGGTCCTGCGAATAGGATTTGACCTCGCCCGGGACGTCGGAGGGCGGATAGCCGCGCGCATTGTACGCGATGCAGCGATAGGTGCGCCCGAGCTCGCGGAGCTGCGGCTCCCAAGAGCGCACGTCGCCGGCAAATTCGTGCACGAACACCACCGGCGTGCCCGTCCCGGTCTCCTCGTAATACAGCTTGACCTTATCGTCCGTCGTCAGATGCGGCATGATGGTTTCCTTCAGGAAGCGGCGCGTGCCGAAATGCCGGCGTCGATGGTGACCACCGAGCCGCTGGTGTAGCCGGAACGGTCGGAAGCCAGGAAGGCGATCATCGCGCCGATCTCCTCCGGCTTGGCGGGGCGTCCGAACGGCATGGATTTCGTCAGCTCGCGCCAGGTCTCCGGATCGCCGGTGCGGTCTAAAGCGCGCTTGCGCAGCAGCGTCACCAGGCGGTCGGTCGCGACGGGTCCGGGATGGATCGCCACGACCCGCACGCCGTCCTGCACGCTCGCGTGTCCCAGCGATTGCGAGAACGCCGCGAGCGCCGCATTGCCGGCGACGCCGCAGATGTAGCCGGGATCGCGGGTCTGCGCCGCGGCGCCGATCACGTTGACGATCACGCCGGATTTCTTCGCCCGCATGAGGGCGTAATAGGCGCGGCACATGTTGACGTAGCCGAACACCTTCAGGTCCCAGGCGGCACGCCATTTTGCCTCGTCGATCTCGATGAGGTTGCCGCCCGGAATGGCGCCGGCGTTGTTTACCAGGATGTCGATGTCGGGAAATTCTTTGGCGAGCCGATCGACATTGCGGCTGTCGGAGAGGTCCGCCGCGACGGTCTCGACCCGTGTGTTGAATTTCGCCAGCAGCGCCGCCTTGGCGGCGTCGAGATCCTTCTGCGTGCGCGCGACCAGGACGAGATTGCAGCCTTCGCTCGCCAAAGCTTCGGCGGCGGCGCGGCCGATGCCCTTCGAGCCGCCGGTGATCAGCACGTTCTTGCCGTCGAGATGCAGATCCATGGATGCGCCTTCGGGGGATATCGGGCCCGAGCAGTTCGGGCGGCGGGCAACTTGACTATAGAGCCGAGTTGGTCAGCGCTTACAGCATTATCGTCGCTTCGCGAAGTTACTCCTGGACCCCGGATCACGCGATGGCGCTTCGCGCCACGCGGTCCGGGGAACGCCGCCCTCGTGTCCCGGACGAGCGAGCGCTAGCGAGCGATGATCCGGGACCCAGGAGTAAGTTCGCGCAGCGTCCGTGTCGAATGCTTCGACGTCAACTAGCCGCCATTTCCGCGCGCAGGCGCTCGTATTCGGCGCGCACGAATTCCTTGCCGTAGCCGCGCTCGAGCCGGCGCACGATGAAATGCCCGCGCGCCACATCCTGGAAATGCTCGATGAAGGCGTAGTTCACCGCGGCGCCGCCGAGCGCGCCGATCACCGGGATGGCCTGGGCCCCGAGCTTTTGCGTCACCACGACGCCGAACCGCGACGCCACCTGGCTCACGAAGCGCACCAGCGCCGGCGCGCCCTCCTCGACGATGCCGCGCTCGGCGATGTAGCGCGCGGCCTCGCTCACCGATTTCGCCAGCATGCCGCGCACGGCGAAATAGCCGCCTTCGAGCTCCCCCGCGCCGGCCCGCCCGCCGAGCGCAAACACCTGCACGCAGGACAGCGCGGCTTCCGGATCGGACAGATTCTCGCCCTCGCTCCGCGCGATCTCGGCAATCGAGCGCAGCATGATGATGGTCGACACCGGAAGCTCGAGCGGCAAGGTGGCGAGCCCGAAGGTGCCGCCGGCGGCGCCGGACGCCATCGCCAGATATTTGTGCAGCAATTGCGAGCCGGGAGCGGGCGAGCGCCGGATCGTCAGCAGCGCCACCTTCAGCGCCGCCTGCAAGCCCTTGGCGGTGGCCGCCGCGATCGCCTGCGAGGCGCTCTCGGGCAGCACGCGGCCGAGCAGCTCGATCGGCCGCCCGACCAGACCGGCGAGCCGCGCCGCGAGCCCGGGATGCTCCAGCGATTGCACGGCCCGCTCGAGGGCGATGCGGTCGGCTTCGGTCATGCGCATGGGCGCAAATGTAAGCGTTGAATCGCAATCCGCACGGTCGGGCGCCGCCGGTTTACGCCGCCGCGGGGAGCAGATACGCCATGCGCATGGTGCCTTTGTCGATCCTCGACCTCTCGCCCGTGACGTCCGGCTCCTCCGGCACGCAAGCGCTGCGCAACAGCCTCGACCTCGCGGAGCTTGCCGACCGGCTCGGCTATACGCGCTACTGGCTCGCCGAGCACCACAACCTCGCCTCGATCGCCAGCGCCGCCCCCGAGATCATGATCGGGCAGATCGCCGCAAATACCCGGCGCCTGCGGGTCGGGTCGGGCGGCGTGATGCTACCAAATCACGCGCCGCTGATGGTCGCCGAGCGCTTCAAGGTCTTGGAGGCGCTGTTCCCCGGCCGCATCGATCTCGGCATCGGCCGGGCGCCCGGAACCGATCCGGTCACCTCGATGGCGCTGCGCATGCGCCAGCAGGGCAGCGCCGACGACGATTTTCTGGAGCGGCTGCAGGAGCTGCTGCTGCTGGAAACCAAGGGCTATCCCGAGGGCCATCCGTTCCGCAGCGTCCAGGCCATGCCCTCCGACGTCAAGCTGCCGCCGATCTGGCTCTTGGGCTCGAGCGATTACAGCTCGCAGCTCGCCGCCGCGATCGGGGCGGGCTTCGCGTTCGCGCATCATTTCGCCACCCACGATGCCGCGGCCGCGATGCGGTTCTACCGCGAGCGTTTCCGCCCCTCGGCGCTGCGCGCGCGGCCCTATGCGATCCTCGGCGTCGCAGTCGTTTGCGCCGAACCGCAAGAGGAAGCCGAGCGGCTCGCCTCGACCTTGGATCTCAACGCGCTGCGTCGCTCCAAGGGCGAATATCGGCCGCTGGCGAGCCCGCAGGAAGCTGCCGCGTATCCCTATGCGGCCGCGGACCGGGAGAAGATTGTTCGCAACCGCGCCCGGCTGTTCGTGGGCACCAAGCAGGCCGTGCTCGATCGCCTCATGCCGCTGATCGAGACCACGGGCGCCGATGAAGTGATGGTCACGAGCGGAATTTATGATCACGCCGCGCGAAAACGCTCCTACGAGCTCCTGGCCGAGGCTTTCGGGCTCACCGCGATCGCCTGAGCGGGCGCAGAAAAACCAAATTGTCGCCACGGAGTTGTTGCTGGTGCGCCCACCCCGCCCGGGCGGGAAGGTCTGGAGCATCTGAATGCCGATTCGGCAGGACGAGCGCGAGAACCCTGGCTATTCGGCGGCGCGCCGGCATGAAGGGGTTCCCATCGAGCCCGAAGCCGGAAGCGAGGCATCGCTCGTTCCCGGCGCGGCGGGCGCAAGGGAAACCGGCCCAAAGGCCCATTTTCGCGGTTTCGCGCTGACCTGGCTCGTCCCGCTCGGCCTGGTGCTGCTTGCCACGGCGAGCTCGGTCTATTGGCGCGGCAGCCCCAGCGCCGCCGTCCCGGCCTGCGCGGCCGCGGATTGGCGCACGGAGCTGACGCTGGACCGTTCCCGTCCCGAGCTTGCCACCACCACGTTGCGCTCGCGCAATGCCGTGGGTCCGGAGGGCCAGGCGGCTTGCGCCGAAGTGAGCTTCGCGTGCCGTCCGGACGGTCCTTATTTCGAGCTGCGCTTGGTTTCCCCCGCGCCGGCGATGCGGCACATCGGCCCGATCGAGGTGCGCAACCTCAACGACGAGCTCGCCGCCCAGGTCTTTGCGCCGCCCGCCGGCGCGCAGACCGCGGTTCGCGTCGCGGAAAAAGAGGCGGTCGAGCTGATCGCCTATGCGATCGCCAACAGCCTTGCGTTCCGCATCCCGATTACCTTCGCGGACGGTGCCGCAGCCGTGGCCGAGTTCAAGTCGTATCATTTCTCCACCGCGGTGCGCCCGGTGCTGTTCGCCTGCAACATGCGCTCGCTGCAGATCGAGCCGCCGGCGGAGGACGAGGAATAGGATCGCGATCGCGGCCTCCGCCGCCCCGTCATTCGCGAAAACTTGATGGAACCGCCGCCGCAACTTTTCCGCCGGCCGCGCGTTACTCATGGTTCATTATTTCACTTGCGCCGGCGGCGGGTGCGGCAGGTGCAGTCGAGGGAGGCGTCCATGTTCCGGCGGCTCGTCATAACGGTCACCACCACGTTGGCGATCGCGGTCGTTCCCGTTCTCCTTGCCGAATCTGCCCAGGCCGGTCGCCCGGGCGGGGGCGGCGGAGGCCACGGACCTGTCAGCCATTCCGGCGGAGGCGGCGGCGGCCACCCCGTTCACTCGAGCGGGGCGCATTTCGGGCATTTCGGTTCGTACTCCGGACGCTCGGGCACCTATTCGCGGGGCACTCACGGGCCGCGACATTCCGCCGCTTCGTATCGCGGGCCGAAGCATAGCGTGACCAAATCGAACCATAGCGTGACCAAATCCACGACCAACAACAAATCCCCGACCAAGACCAAATCCACGACCAACACCAAATCCACGACCAACACCAAATCTACGACCAACACCAAATCTCCGACCAACAACAAATCCACGACCAACAACAAATCCCTGAATCAGCAAACGAATTGGAACCACAACAATTGGAACCACAACCACCGATTCTTCGGTCGCCGCGTGTTTGCGGTGTGGTTCGGGCCGATCTTCTGGCCGTACGCCTTCTACGATCTGTTTGATTACGTGTTCTGGACCTGCGACCGCTATTATTATTATTCCTACGGGTGCTATGACAATTACGGACCGTTCTGGGCCTACGGCTACGACGATCTGTTCGGCGGAATCTACTGGCCGTACGCTTACGGCGGCTACGGCGGCGATTACCGCGGCTACGGCTCGAGCGACCGCTACCGGCGCGGGCACCAGGTCGCGCGCAACGATCCGCGCGGCACCGAGCCGCAAGGCGCGCGCCCGGACGAGTTGACGCAATTGTGCGGCGGGGAAGCCGCGAGCCTGGTGCATTTCCCGTTCGACCGGATCGAGCAGAAGGTGCAGCCGACCGAGGCCCAGCGCCCGAGCTTCGAGGAGCTCAAGACCGCCGCCGCGAAAGCCGCCGACAAGCTGAAGGCCGCGTGTCCTAGCGAACCGGCGTCCGGCCCGCTCGGCCGGCTCGACACCGCCGAGCAGCGGCTGGATGCGATGCTCGACGCCGTGAGCGCGGTGCGCGGGCCGCTCATGAAGTTCTACGATTCGCTCGGCGATCAGCAGAAGGCCCGGCTCGACGCCATGGGACTTTCGCCCGGCCGCGAAGCAGGAGCGGGCGGCGGCAGCGAGGCCCAGGCGGGGGTCGTCCCGCGCATCTGCAGCGAGCGTAGCAATGCGGTTGCGCAGCTGTCGATCGAGGACATCGAGAAGAACGTGCATCCGACCGATGCCCAGCGTCAGAACCTCGAGGACTTGCGCAACGCCTCCGCGCGTGCGGCCGACGCCATCAGGGCATCGTGTCCGAGCAAGACCCAGCTGACGGTCACGGCGCGGATCGAGGCGGTCGAGGGCCGGCTCGGTGCCATGCTCGACGCCGTCAAGACGGTGCGCGGCCCCCTGGAGAAATTCTACGATTCGCTGAGCGACGAGCAGAGGGCGCGGTTCAACCGGATGGGCCCGCCCAATCGCCGGACCGGGTGAACGGAGCGTTGCCATGCGCAACGCGATCATGAGTGCAGTCGGAGTGCTGTTGGCCGCGGCACCGGCCGGAAATGCGCAGATCGGCGCCGATACCGTCGCCGGACCCGGACCCGGCATGGTGACCGTTGCGCCGTCGGGCGCAACGGTCGGCGGCACGGCCGGCGGGCCGGCGATCGGATCGACACGGCCATACTACCGCGACTACGCCTATCGCGACCGCGTGTGCTGGCACGATCGCGGCTACCGGCATTGCCGCTGGCGCTGAGCCGCAGGGCGCCGGGGCCGGCCGCCCGCCGATGCTTCCATAGCTATGCGGCTCGCCGGCATCCGCCGCGTCTTCCAGGCAAAGCCGGAACGGCGTATCTTCCCCGCAGTCGGGCAGTCCGCAGGAAGAGACGTCATGCCAGCCCAACCAAAAGGCCCGGGCGTCGGGCGGTGGTACATCTTGCTGTTGATCAGCCTGATGTACCTGATCACCTATCTGGATCGGGTGAACATATCGACGGTCGCGCCCGTCATCAGCAAGGAATTCAATTTCGACAAAGCCACGATGGGGATCATCTTCAGCGCGTTCGTCTGGAGCTACGCCTTGTTTCAGGTACCCGGGGGCTGGCTTGGCGACCGTTTCGGCCCACGGCGCGTCTTGGCGGTGATTGTCAGCTATTGGTCGGTCATGACGGCGCTTACCGCGGCCGCTAGCGGCGCCATTTCCTTTTTTCTCGTTCGCTTCCTGTTCGGCATCGGCGAAGCGGGCGCATTCCCGGTGGCGACCCGCGCCATGCAGCTTTGGTATCCGCGCCGCGAGCGCGGCCTTGCGCAGGGGGTCACTCACAGCGCCAGCCGCCTCGGCGCCGCCATTACGCCGCCGATCGTCCTGACGATCATGCTCAGCCTCGGCTGGCGCTGGGTGTTCTACATCTGCGGTGCGGTGGGAATCATCTGGGCCGTCGCCTGGTATTTGACTTACCGCAACATGCCCGAAGAGCACCCGTTGGTCGGCAGCGCCGAGCTCGGGCATATCCGGGGCGTCGATGAAAACGGCAACGTCAGGCAATTGCAGATCGAGCAGAAGACCGTTGTTCCATGGGCGACCCTGCTCAAATCGCCCAACATGTGGGCGGTCATGTGCGCGTATTTCACCTATGTCTATTGTCTGTGGATCTTCCTGACCTGGTTGCCGACGTATTTGATCGAGTATCGGCAGTTCACGCTGCTCAAGGGCGGACTGCTGGCCTCGCTCCCGCTGTGGGCGGGCGTCGTCGGCGACACCGTCGGCGGGCTGGCGACCGACTGGCTGCTGGTGAAGACCGGCAATACCAAGCTTGCCCGCCGCCTGGTCGCGATCGTGGGCATGCTGGGCTGCGTGGTGTTCATTGTGCCGGCGGCACTGACCGCCGATGCCTATGTGGCGGTGTATTGCCTGACCGCGGCCCTGTTTTTCCTGGAATGCACCATCGGGCCGTCGTGGTCGGTGCCCATGGACGTTGGCGGCAAATATTCCGGGACCGTGTCCGGGATGATGAACATGGCGGGAAATTTCGGCGGCGCGCTCTCGCCGATGGTCTTCGGATTCCTGGTCCAGGTCGGCTCCTGGGTGGCGCCGTTCATCGTGGCGGCGGGGCTGCTCGTCGTGGGCGCGGCGGTGTGGGCGTTCTGGCTCGATCCCGAGAAATCGGTGCTCGAGCAGCCGGACACGCTGGCGGCGAAACCCGCCGGGGCCTGACCGCGGCCGCTGCCGGGACGTCGGTTGCCGATGTTCGCGCGGGCTTCAGGCCCCGGACCGGACCTCGCGTTGCAACGGCGCGCGCCAGAAGCGCCACACCATGGCCGCCATCAGCACGAGCACGGCAACCACCATGGCGACGCAGCCTGGCCATCCCGTTCTAGCCCAGATCAACCCGGGCAACGCGCCGCCGACGCTGCCGCCGACGTAGTACCAGGTGACGTAGAGGCCGACCGCCGAGGAATGCCCGCGCTCGGCGGCGAGCGCGACGAAGCTCGTCGACACGCTCTGGCACAGAAAGCCGCAGGTGGCGCTGATCGCCAGGCCCGCGACGATCGCCGGCAGCCAGGGCACCAGCGTGAGCAGCAGGCCGCCGATCCACAAGCCGATGGCGGCCAGGATCAGCGACCTGCGGCCGAAACGCGCCACCGCCCGCCCGGTCAGCGGGGTGATCGCCGAGCCACCGAGGTAAACCACGAAGATCAGGCCGAGCGCCGTGGCTGAGAGACCGAACGGCGGTGCCGCCAAATAGAAATTGACGTAGGTGAAGCTGGCGATGAAGGTGAACAGCACGCCGAAGCCGATCGCGTAGGTGGCGACCAGCGGCGGGTTGCGGAAATGCCGCAGCATCTGCCGCGCGGAGGCGACCAGATCCTGCGAGCGCACGAAACGCCGCTCCTTGTCGAGCAGCGCCGCGACGCCGAGCGCGAGCAACAATGTGAGCGCCGCGAGCGACAGAAACGCGATCCGCCAACCGGCCAGATCGGCGACGATGCCGGTGATCAGCCGACCGAAAAACCCGCCGAAGCTCGCCGCCGACGTGTAGATGCCGGTGACGCCGATGGCTTCGCCCGCCGGCCATTCCTCGCCGATATAGGCGACCATCACCGCGAAAATCGGCGGCAACACCAGGCCCTGCACGAAGCGCCAGAACACCAGCGCATGGATGCCGGGCGCGAGCGCCACCATGATGGTCGGCACGACCAGCGCGAACATGGCCGCGACGATGACGCGCTTGCGGCCGACCACATCGGCAAAGGTCCCGGTGAACGGCGCGATCAGCGCGACCGCCAAGGTCGAGGCGGTGATCGCCAGGCTCGCTTCGCCGGCGCCCACGGCGAACTCGCCGGCCAGCAGCGGCAGCACCGACTGCGGCGCATAAAGGTTGAGGAACACGCAGAAGCCGGCGAGGGCGACCGCGACACGCCGCCGGTCGGAGATCATCAGGGCGGGCCGGGTCAGTGCGCCATCAGCACCGGCAGTTGCGCGCTGGCAAGGATATGCCGGGTGGTGCCGCCGAAAATCATCTGCCGCAGCCGGCTCTGGGTATAAGCGCCCTTGATCAGCAGATCGCAGCCGAGCGCGTCGGCCTTGACCAGCAGCGCCTCGCCGGTGCTGCGTTTCTCCGGAGCCACGGTGACGGCCTCGGCCGGAATGCCGTTGCGCTGCAGATAGCGGGCAAGCTGCGCCCCGGTCGGACCCGGCACGGTTCCGCCCTCCACGGTGAGCACGCTCACGCGGCTCGCGCGCCGCAGCAGCGGCATCGCGAACGCGGTCGCACGCGCCTGCTCGGTGCTGCCGTTCCAGGCGATGAGCACGTTTTCCCCGAGCCGCTGCGGCGGCGCGGGCGGAGCAATGAGCACCGGACGCCCGCTTTCGAACAGCGCCGCCTCGAGCGTCACCATGCGCGGGCTCTGCGGCTCGTCGCCGGGCCTGCCGAGCACGGTGAGGTCGAACACGCGGCCGTAGCTGCCGACGAAATTGTCGCCGTCGGGCGCGGCATCGAACCAGCCGAACGACAGCGACGAATTGCTCGTGTCGCCGCGCGGGACCCCGTGCGACTCCATGAAGCCCTCGAACATGCCGCGGGCCTGTTTGGCCGCATCCTCGTCGTGCTGGCGGACGGTCGCCATCGCCATGCTGCTGACCGGATCCATCGCGGCGAAATTGTCGATGGCCGGGCGCAAGGCGAATCCCTCGATGTAGCTGTCGAACTTGCGCGCGAGCAGCAGCGTCGTCTCCAGCGTCGAGGTCATCAAGTCGTGCTGCTCGGTGGGGACGAGAAGGGCCTTCATCACCGCCTCCGGCCGAAGCTGCCCCGCAAACGATCGGGACAGCGGTTTGCATAGCCTAGCGAAATCAGCCGACGGATGACAGACGACAAGCAGCAGATTTTAAAGGGAATGGTTCCAAATGGGCCGCAAGGCGTCGCGGGGCGGCGCGCGATCCGCTTTCGGTCGTCCGTCCCTGTGACCTCTTTCGCCCGGTCACCGGACGCTCGGCGGCCCCTGCGGCGGCGGCGAAAGGGGAGGCTGCGCGGACGCCGACGGCCCCGGAGCGCTGCCGGGCCAGACGACGACCCGCGTGCCCAACGTCACGCGGCCGTAGAGGTCTTCGATGTCCTCATTGAGCAGGCGAATGCAGCCGGAGGAGACGAATTGACCGATGGTCGAGGGCTGGTTGGTGCCGTGGATGCGATAGAGCGACTTGCCGAGGTAGAGCGCGCGCGCACCCAGGGGATTGCCGGGTCCGCCTGCCATCATTCGCGGCAGATAGGGCTGGCGATCGATCATCTCCCCCGGCGGATACCAATCCGGCCATTCGGTCATCTTGCTCACGCGCTCGACCCCCGCCCACGTGAACCCCTCCCGGCCCACGCCGATGCCGTAGCGCATGGCCTTGCCGTGACCCGTCACGAGATAGAGATAGGTATTCGGCGTGTCGATAATGATGGTTCCGGCGGGCTCCTTCGTGGCGAAGTCCACCAGCTGCCGGCGCAGCTGCGGCGGCAATTCTTTCGGCTGGGCTTCCGGCTGCTCCTCCGGCGGCAGCGCCGCGATCGCCTGCCGCCGGCCAGGATCGATCTCGCCCGGCGGTCGCAGCACCCCGTCGGGAGCGCCGTATTGCGGATCGCCTGCGGCGGAGGGACCGGACGGGGCCGGCGCGGGCCCCGGCGGATACGCGGCGCTCGGCGCGGGTGGCGGGCCGGGCGGATAGGCTGCGCCGGGCGCGGCGCCATAGGGAGCGCGATACTCGGTACCGGCTGCGGGAACCGAGCCGGTATAGGGGGACGGCTGCGCAGGGTTGACCGGGTAGGGGCCGCTCACCCGGGGCGAAGCGCCGCCGGGAATTTCATCCGGCGGCAGCTCGTCGTCCGCCAGTACCGGGGATGCCGGATACGGCGGAACGGGCCGAGGCGCGGCATAGACCGGCGGCGGCCCATAAGGGCCGTAGGGCGGGGGTGGACCGTAGGGAGGCCCATACGGCGGATAGGGCTGCGCGGTCGCGGGCCCGATCGCAAGCAGGCCCAGCACCAGCGCGGCCGTCCCGCATGCTGCAACGCGAGGCTTCATCGAGCCCTCCTGGGCCAAATCCCGCCCGATCCGGCGCCAGCGGCGCCGGACCGACAGGCCGAAACCGGTTCTATCCTGGTAAATCGCTCAAGATGAGGGCACATTCGTGACAACATCGCGAACGGATGCTTCCATCGGCCGTTGAATCTCCCGTGACCAGACGGCCCCGTCGGCCGAAAGCAGGCCACATCGGCACATGACATGCTGGAATCTCTTAAACAATTCTTAGCCGATCTGGCCGGCGGCACCAAACCGCAGCACCGTTTCCAGGACGGCGACTACCGGCTCGCCGCGGCGGCGCTGCTGATCCACGTCAGCACGATCGACGGCGAAGCCTCGCCGGCCGAGCGCACCAAGCTGCATTCGGTGCTCAAGAGCGGCTTCAAGCTCGATGACGAGGTGACCGCCGAGCTGATCGACGAAGCCGGTGCGGCCGATCGCGATGCCGTCGACCTCTATCATTTCACCAGCCTGATCAACCGCTCGCTCGACGAGGCCGGCCGTCGGCGAATTGTCGAGATGATGTGGGAAATCATCTATGCTGACGGGCGGGTGAGCGAATTCGAGGAGAACGTGATCTGGCGCGCTTCCGACCTGTTGGGAATCTCTTCCCGCGAGCGCATCGAGATCGGCCGACGGATCGCCGCCGAGCGCGCGGGTTTCGGGAACGACCGATGAACGCTCGCGCCAGCACCGCGGGAGCGCATCGCAGGCAAACAGGTGCGCGGGGAGCGCCGGCTCGATGTCGATCTTTCAACCGGTGACACTGGTGACGGGCGCCTCGTCCGGGATCGGGTCGGCGCTCGCCCGGGTGTTTGCCGAACACGGCCACGAGGTCGCGTTGGTGGCGCGGCGCGAGCCGCAACTTGCGGCGATCGCCGATGCCATCGCGGCGGCGGGAGCCAAGAAGCCGCACGTGATCGCCATCGACCTTGCGCGCAGCGATTCGCCGGCAAGGATCGCGCACGAATTGCTCGCGCGCGGCCTCGAGCCGGCCATCGTCGTCAACAACGCCGGCTTCGGCCTGTTCGGTCCGGCAGCGGAGCTCGACCGCGCCCAGCAGCTCGAAATGATCGACGTCAATGTCCGCACGCTGACCGATCTTTCGCTGCGCTGGATCGAAAGCCTGATCCGCCACAAGGGCGGCATTCTCAATGTCGCCTCGCTCGCCGGGTTTCTGCCCGGCCCGGGGATGGCGGTCTATTACGCCACCAAGGCCTATGTGCTCTCGTTCACCGAATCGCTGCACCGCGAGCTCAAGCCCCGAGGCGTCCGGGTCACGGCACTGTGCCCGGGTCCGGTCAGGACCGAATTCCAGCAACGAGCCGGCATGGGCGAGAGGCTTCCCGGCCTGCTCGTCCGCCCTGCCGACAAGGTGGCCCGAGAGGGTTATGAGGCATTCATCCGGGGGCGTCCGCTCGTCGTTCCCGGATTCGGCAACAAGATCCTGGCCGCCCTGCCGCGGCTGTTGCCGCGAAAAGTCACGGCCGGCCTCGTCGCGGCGAGCCAACGCCCTCGCCGCAAGGCAAAATCCGGCGGATGGCCCCGCCGGCAAGGCCCGACGGAATAGCCGCGATCTGGCAAGGGAATTGCTACGGGCCTACATTGTCATGACCGATTCCACGCCCGAACTGCGATGCCCGATCCCGTCCTGATCATCCTGCACCAGGAGCATTCGACGCCCGGCCGCGTCGGCCAGGCGCTGAAGAGCCGCGGCTATGCGCTCGACGTTCGCCGTCCGCGCCTGGGCGAGCCGCTGCCCGAGACGATGGCGCACCACGCCGGCGCCGTGCTGTTCGGCGGCCCGATGAGCGCCAACGACCGGGAAGACTTCATCCGCCGCGAGATCGATTGGCTCGCGGTGCCGCTTGCGGAAGACAAGCCCTTCCTCGGGATCTGCCTCGGCGCGCAGCTCCTGGTCCGGCAACTCGGCGGCAATGTGTATTTCCATCCCGAGGGCAAGGTCGAAGTCGGTTATTACCCGATCCGGCCGACGGAGCTCGGCCGCGCCATGTGCGGCTTCTGGCCCGATCACGTCTATCAATGGCACCGCGAAGGCTTCGACCTGCCGAGCGGCGCGGCGCTGATCGCGGAAGGCGACGTGTTTCCGGTCCAGGCGTTCCGCTATGGCTCTTGTGCCTACGCCATCCAGTTCCACCCGGAAGTGACCCACGCCATGATGTGCCGATGGACCACGCGGGGCCACGAGCGGCTGGCACTGCCGGGCGCGAAGCCCCGCGTCGCCCATTTCGAGGACCGCGCCGTGCACGATTACGGGGTGCGCGCCTGGCTGACGAGCTTCCTCGATCGCTGGACGGGCGGCGATCTGCCCGCGCGCGCCGCGGCGGCGGAATAAATAAATTCGCACGAGAGCGTCGTCCCGGGGCCGAGCGGAGCGAGGAACCCGGGACCCATGACCTCCCGATCCGACTGGATTCGCGGAGTTCATGGGTTCCGGCCCCCGCCTTCGCGGGGGCATGGTTCGCGCCGGAGCTTGCCCCGCACTTGATGCGGGGGCGCGCCCCGGAATGACGCGGCTCAGCTCGATTTCACCCTGACCTTGGCGGGCGCCGTCACCGGAGCGACGCTGGCGCGCAGCTCGACGGCCTTGCCGATGAACTCGGCTCCCAACGCTTCGAGCTTGCCAATGGTCTCGCGATCCGCGATCGACCGTGCCAGCCGGAAGCAACGCTCCGCCTGCTCCAGAAAATATTTCGCATCCCGCATGGGTACCCCCTACGCAACGCTGGTCCCCGAACCCCCGGCCCGCGCGGCGCGAGGCACCCAAGGCGCCCCGCCGCGGGCGAAAGCGAACCAAGGCTTTGTGGAGACATTGCGACGGGGGGTAGGGCCGGAGTTATGCGGAGCGGCGGACCGCCTCGAACCTACATTTCCCTGCTGGGCAATAAGACCCGCCCATCAGACGATAACCGACGATGCGGTGCCGATTTTTAACATTCTGTCTTGGTTCGCTGAATCGGATTGGTTTCGGGCGCCTCGCGCCGCGCGTCTTCCAAACTGCGCCGCGCGCGTTCGTAGCTCGAGTCGAGATCCACGGCTTTTTGGTACTCCTTGATCGCCTTCTCCGTCCTTCCCTGATTGCGTAGAGTTTCCCCTGAATAGAAGTGGATTCTCGCAGCCTTCCGTCTTTCGGCAACGGCGTCTTCCTGATTGCTCCGAGCGGAAAAGATTTCACTCAAACACTCGTGAGGTTCGGTGGCGTTCGGATCCAAAGCGCCGGCTATGCGGTAATAAGTGATGGCTTCTTCGGTTCTTCCCTCCCGATTGAGAATGGTAGCCAAATTCGTGTGTGGCTTGGCATAATTCGGATTTAGAAGGATCGCTATAGAGTATTCTAGCTTCGCCTCGCTGTTATGATGGAGCTTGCCCTGAGCGACGCCCAAATTATAGTGAAGCACGGGGTCGGTTGGAGCGGCTCTGACTCCAGATTGATATGCTTTAAAGGATTCATTGTACCGTTTTTTGTCGTAGTAGTAGTGGCCCATCAAACTATATGCTTCCGGTATTTCTGAATCATATGCCGGCAAGACGGCAACAATGTCTTGCGCCATTTCCAATGCCTTCTCAGGATCTCCATCGTGGAATTCCAGCAGCGCTTCGAGATAAGGGCTAATTTCATGAAATACCTTGGGTACTGCTGCTTTCAATAATTCGTCAGGTCTGTCCGGATCAACACCCTGACTGTTCCAAAACTCCCGCCCGTTCAACCGCATTCTTAGGCGAAGCTTTCCTCCGATGATGGTGAATTCGCCGGACAGGTTTTGGCGGCGCCCATTAATGCCGAAAAATGAGTGAAGGGTAGAAGCAAGAGCTTCAATCGAAAATCCAACCGTAGGAATGGTGATCTTTTCCAACGAAACCTCAACCCGGTTCTCAACCGATGACGAGCCTCTCTCCGAAGAAACCTGCGCGACTGATAATGGGCGCAATCGTGAGTTCGTGCTCCCGACGGCCGTATGAAGAGCGTCGTACAGCCGCTGTGCCGCGACCTCCCCCGTATAACCGTTGTCCGCCAATGACTCTGGCACCGATAACGGCGCAATATATATTTTGTTATCGAGCAGGGACTCGAATACTAAAACGGCAACGACGAGGCCGATAAATAAGGAGGCAAATTTTGTCAAGGCAGGCCAGCCGATTGAGCCAGTTTTACAATCCGAGCTTCGCCCAGTGGGCTACCTTTCGGTCACGAGCCGCTTTCCATCCCGGAAAAAGGTTACTTGGCAGACAACCGCGATCTCAGCAGGCCGAGTTTGCGTCGACTGAGTTGATCTGACGAAGCCCGCTAACTGCAATCATACCTTGCGTTTTGTGCGAGGACAAGCCTTGCACGCGGCACAACGGTACTACGCCGCCTGGGCGATCGCGGTTTTTTGCAGCACGAAATCGTAGTTCACGAGATAGAACGGGCCGGACAACGTCTCGCCGTTCGGCGCCTTGCCGCCCGGCACTTCTTTGAAGTCGACGATGAGCGGTTCCTTCACGCCGTACACCACGTCGTTGTCGATATAGCGGTCGCCGCGCCGGAACAGATGCGTGACGATGCGGTGGTAGCCGGGTGCCTCGACCACGAAATGGATGTGCGCCGGCCGGTAATGGCTGATGTTGGTGCGCTTCACCAGCTCGCCGACGGTGCCGTCCATCGGGATCGTGTAGGAGATCGGCACGACGGTGCGGATCACGAACGCGCCGTCGGCCCGGGTGTGAAACACGCCGCGCAGCCACGGCCCCTCGACGTCGCGCTGCGCCTCGTAGAGTCCCTCGCCGTCGGTCTGCCATACGTCGAGGCTCGCGCCCGCGACCGGCTTGCCGTCGAGATCGCGCACCGTGCCGGTGACGAAGCAGGGCACGCCGGGGGCATTCTTCGCCATGTCGGCGCCGTCGGCGAATTCCGGAGAGGCGGGGACGTGGAACGGCCCTTCGACGGTGGTCGGCGTCGCGCCGCTCTCCAGGCGGTTGTTGATGGCATCGATTAGCATGCTGACCCCGAGCACGTCCGAGAACAGGATGAACTCCTGGCGCTTGTCCGTGCACATCTTGCCGGTGCGCGTGAGCCAATCGATCGCGGTCGCCCACTCCGCCTGGGTCGGCTCGATCTCGCGCACGAACGCGTGAACGTGCTCGACCAGCGCCGTCATGATCTCGCGCAGCCGCGGGTCGGGGATGTTGCTCCAGCGCTCGCGCGCGATGTCGGTCAGGTTGCTCTCGGTCACATAGGGCATGTCCAACTCCCGAAAAATCTAGCGGCCATCGGTCCGGCTCGGCCGTCCTGAGACGCGAGCGCCGTCCTTCGAGGCTCGGCGCTTCGCGCCTCGCACCTCAACGGGGTCCCCACGACGCCCTTGCGTCGTGGGGTGCCCCTGATGATGGCGCTCGCCGCGAAGGGCCGTCTCGAGCTCGCGCCGGACGATGGCCGCGCCGGCCACCATCGCCTGCATCTTACCAAAGGCTACCTCCCGCGCGAGATACTTCAGCCCGCAGTCGGGTGCGACAATGATGCGTTCGGCGGGCACGAATGCGAGCGCCCGCCGGATGCGCTCCGCCACCGTGTCCGGGCGCTCCACCGCCGGGTCGGAGAGATCGAGCACGCCCAGGATGATGGTCTTGGACGGCAGCGTTTCGAGCACCGAACAATCGAGCTTTGGTTGCGCGGTCTCGATCGAGATCTGCCGGGCGGCCGATTGCTCGAGTTCGGCCAGGAACGAATAGCCGGAAGGCTTGTCCTTCACCATCGCCGCGTATCCGAAGCAGATGTGGACCGCCGTCGTGCCTTCGATCGATTCCAGCGCCCGGTTGAGCGCCGCAACACCGTAGCGCCGGGCGCGATCCGGGCGCGCCTGCATCCAGGGCTCGTCGATCTGCACCACGTCGACGCCGGCCGCGAACAGGTCGCGGATTTCCGCGTTGACGGCTGCCGCGTAGTCGAGCGCCAACCGCGCTTCGTCGCCGTAGAAATCGTCCTGACATTGTTGCGCCATGGTGAACGGGCCCGGCACCGTCATCTTGATCATGCGGTCGGTGTTGGCGCGCAGGAAGCGCGCGTCGCGCAGTTCGACCGGATGCCGGCGGCGGATTCTTGCGACCACGCGCGGCACCGGGACCGATGCTCCGCTGCGGCTCGTGATGGTACCGGGGTTGTCGAGATCGATGCCGTCGAGCGCGGTGGCGAAGCGGTTGGAATAGCTCTCGCGCCGGATCTCGCCGTCGGTGATGATGTCGAGGCCCGCGCGCTCCTGGTCGCGGATCGCCAGGATGGTGGCGTCGTCCTGCGCCTGCTCGAGCAATTCCGGCGCCACGCGCCACAATTCCTGCGCCCGCACCCGTGGCGGCATCTGCTTGGCGAGTTTTTGGCGGTCGATCAGCCAGTCGGGCTGCGGATAGGACCCGACCAGCGAGGTGGGGAGCAGCTTGTTCGGCAAGATGCTCACGTCAGGCCGGCGCCACGACGAATCCCGCGCGCGGGAAATGCACGTGGACGTCGCCGACCTGCGGGTCGGTGCGTTTGATCACGATCTCCTGCGCGCTCGAGCGCACGAGCTCGCCCGTGACCGGATCCTTGCCGACGTCGTCGGGCGTCACCTTGACCTGCTGGCCCGGCTTGCGGCCGGCGGGATCCGAAGCATCCGCCGCGGTCGTCGTGGCGGGCGTGGCCGCCTTGGCGATCTCGAGCGCGCGCTGCGAGCTGAGCTCGCTGCGTTTGCCGTGGCCGATCGCCGCCATGCGCTCGGCCCAGGCGAGCACGCGGGCGAACTCGCCGAGCGGCGGCGCCGATTTGCCGGCGTTGCGCTGGATGAACCAGACGCAATGATAGGCGGCGAGGTCGGGGGTTCCCGGCTTTTCGCCGAGCAGGAAGCTGCGGCCGTCTGCGAGCGCCCGGTCGAGCCAGCCGAAATGCGCGCGCAGCTGGTCGAGCTGATAGGGCAGCGCGGCCCGCATGGCCGCGGGATCGAAATTGCGTCCGGAGAATTTGGCGCGATCCTGCTTGAAGTCCTCCGGCAGCTGATCGGCAAACTTGGCGAAGCCGACCATCACCGACGGCGAGAACATCGCCTTCTCGGCCCACCAGGCGAGCGCGTCGCCGACGCCCGCATGCGGATTGAGCGGCGGCTCTGGGTGAAGCTTATCGATCGCGCGCAGGATGAGCTGGGTGTCGCAATAAATATCGGCGCCGACCTGCATCACCGGCGTCTTGCGATAGCCGCCGGTCAGCGGCATCAAGTCGGGCTTGGGCATGATGCGCGGGATCTGCACCGACGACCATTCGAGCCCCTTGATGCCGAACGCGACCCGGATTTTCTCCGCATAGGGCGAGGTGTCGTAATGGTGCAGGATGATGTCGGTCATGAGAATCTCCGGCTGCGGCTTGCATGCTATCGCGGCCGCAGCCTAGCACGGCGCCTGCGTGTGGCCGCATACGCGCTTCCCCTCTCCCAGCCAAACCCGGATGTTTCCGGGTTTGGCCATTTCATATTGGTCCAAGTCGGAAACATCCGACTTGGACGCGGGAGAGGGTGGTCCGAGCCGAAGGCGAGGACCGGGTGAGGGGTAAGAGCTATCAGAAGCGCTGTCACCCCTCACCCGGCTCGCACCTCGCGTGCTCGGTGCTCGCCACCCTCTCCCGCAAGGGGAGAGGGTTTCGGAGAGTGCCGTACGCTCGAAACGAAACGCGGCTAGCGGTCGCGCGTGCGATCCGCGTGCGAACCCCGGCATTTCGGGTTGCCTGTGCCGCGGCCGGCGCGGTGCTATCATGCCCGACCTGAAAGCAGCGGAGGCAGGCTTGGCGAGCGAGCGCGTGGAGCGACGGCTCACGGCCATTCTGGCGGCCGACGTCGCCGGCTATAGCCGGCTGACCGGCATCGACGAGGAGGGCACCCACGTCCTGCTCATGGACTGCCTGCGCGCCGTGTTCCATCCCAGCATCGCCGAGCATCGCGGCCGCGTCGTCAAGACCACCGGCGACGGGATGCTCGCCGAGTTCGGCAGCGTGGTGGACGCGGTGCGCTGCGCGCTCGCTGTGCAGCGCGGCATGGCGGAGCGCAACCAGGACCTGCCGCAGGAGCAGCGCATCGAGTTCCGCATCGGCATCAACGTCGGCGACATCATCCTCGACGAGGGAGATATTTTCGGCGACGGCGTGAACGTGGCGGCGCGGATCGAGGGACTGGCAGAACCCGGCGGCATCTGCCTCTCCGATGACGCGCAGCGGCAGGTGCAGGGCAAGCTCGACGTCGCGTTCGAGGACGCCGGCGAGCAGCGGCTGAAAAACATCGCGCGGCCGGTGCGGGTGTTTCGCGTGCGACTCGCCGGCGCGGCGGCAAATGCGCGGCCGGTCTTGGCGCTGCCCGACAAGCCCTCGATCGCCGTCCTGCCGTTCCAGAATCTCAGCGGCGACCCGGAACAGGAATATTTCGCCGACGGCATGGTGGAGGACGTCATCACGGCGCTGTCGCGGTTTGGGAACCTGTTCGTGATCTCGCGGAACTCGAGCTTCACCTACAAGGGCCATGCGGTCGACGTGAAACAGGTCGGCCGCGAGCTCGGGGTCCGCTACGTGCTCGAAGGCAGCGTGCGCAAGGCGGCCAATCGGGTGCGCATCACCGCGCAGCTCATCGATGCCGCCACCGGGACGCACCTGTGGGCGGACCGCTTCGACGGCGCGTTCGAGGACATTTTCGAGCTGCAGGACCAGGTGACCGCGAGCGTGGTCGGCGCGATCGCGCCGAAGCTCGAGCAGGCGGAGATCGCCCGCGCCCAGCGCAAGCCGACCGAGAGCCTCGACGCCTACGATTATTATCTCCGCGCGCACGCCAGCATTCACCCGTGGACCCGGGAGGGTAACGAGGAAGCGCTGAACCTGTTCTACCGGGCGATCGAGCTCGATCCGGGCTTTGCCGCGGCCTACGGCATGGCGGCGTGGTGCATGTTCCAGCGCAAGGTGGGCGGCTGGATGCAGGATCGCGGGCGCGAGATCGCCGAAACGGAACGGCTGGCGCGCCGCGCGGCGCAGCTCGGCAAGGACGATGCCGTCGCGCTCAGCGCCGCCGGGTTCGTGCTCGCCTACGTGGTTCGCGATTTGGCGGCCGGCGTTCCCTTCATCGACCGGGCGGTCGCGCTCAATCCGAACCTGGCGTGGGCCTGGCTCTACAGCGGCTGGGCGAGAATCTGGCTCGGCCAGCCGGACGCCGCGATCGAGCATCTTACGCATGCCATGCGCCTGAGCCCGCTCGATCCGCTCATCGCCGACGTGCAGGCCGCGATCGCGCACGCGCATTTCTTCGCCGGCCGTTATGACGAGGCCGCGTCATGGGCGAGGATGGCGGTGGGTGCGCGCGCCGCGCTCTACATCGCCGCCGCCGGCAATGCGCTCGCCGGGCGCATGGAGGAGGCGAGCAACGCCGTGGGACGAATGCGGCAGCTCGATCCGAGCTTGCGCATTGCCACGCTCCGGGAGGCGCTGGGGCCGTACCGGCCGGAAGACCTCGCTCGGTACGAAGCGGGCCTGCGCGAGGCGGGGCTGCCGGAGTAAGCTGGACGCGCACTGCCCGTTTACGCCACGCCCCCGCCCGGACGGAACCGTTGCGCCCAAAATGGGCACATGGTAATTTAGCTGATGAGAATTATTGCCCGGCGCACCTTGCGCGAATTTGTGGATTCGCTCGCCGGGCACAAGGACCAGTCGGCGGTGAAGGCCGCCCTAGATGCCTGGTTTGCCGAGGTGAAAAGAGCGCGCTGGCGCAACACGGCCGATGTGAAGCGGCTTTACGCAACGGCCAGCATCGTGACCGCGGAGCGCATCGTGTTCAATGTGAAAGGCAACGCTTACCGCTTGGTCGTGGCGGTCGATTTCGAAAAGGGGATCGCCTGGATCAAGTGGATCGGGACGCACAGGGATTATGATCGGGTCGACGTGAAAAAGGTGGAACATGGCCGGTGAGCTGAAGCCGATCCGCTCGAAATCGGACTACAAGAAAGCGCTTGCCGAAGTCGAACGACTGTGGGGAGCGAAGAGCGGCACGCCCGCGGGAGATCGCCTCGACGTGCTGGCGACGCTGATCGACGTCTACGAGACAGAACACTACCCGATGGATCCGCCGGACCCGATCGAAGCCATCAAGTTCCGCATGGAGCAGCAAGGATTGACCCGCAAGGACCTCGAGCCTCTCATCGGCACGCGGACGCGCGTGGCGGAAGTGCTGAACCGCCGGCGGAGTCTGTCGATTGCCATGATCCGGCGGCTGCACGAGCAGCTCGGCATCCCGGCCGATGTGTTGATCCGTCCTTCGCAAAAGCGCAGGGCCGCCTGATCAGTGCCGAGCGTCGCCGAGCAGTTGCCGTTCGTGATTTCTCCCGCTGGGCGAACAAAAGTCGGGCCGCGTGGTGGAGCCGAGGGGATTTGAACCCCTGACCTCCGCAGTGCGATTGCGGCGCTCTCCCAACTGAGCTACGGCCCCGGTCGCTTCCACGCAAATTGTCGTCGCCCGCCGCAAAGATCAACTCGATCCGATTTGGACGCCGCAAAACGGGCGGCGAAGCGCGGCAGGGCGCGGCGAAGCGAGTGCGGCCATGTACGGCGGGGGTCGGCGGGTGTCAAGCGCGCGCTCCGCAGCGCACAGAAACCCGCGCCGGCGCGCTTGTTTGCGCGGCATAACCCCGCTACATGTGCGCGTCGCCTCGCTCAGGCCGGACCCCAATGCGCGCGATCCTCGACGTCATTCTCCTCGTGCTGCAGATCTATGTGTGGCTGCTGATCGCCGCCGCCGTCATGTCGTGGCTGATCGCGTTCGGCGTCGTCAACACCCGCAACCAGGCGGTGGCGATGCTAGCCGATTTCCTCTACCGCATCACCGAGCCGGCGCTGCGCCCGATCCGCGCCGTGCTGCCCCACCTCGGCGGCATCGACATCTCGCCCGTCATCCTCATCCTGATCATCTATTTCATCCAGGAAGTCATCATCCGCTACATCTATCCCTACGTGTTCTGAAGCGGCCGATGGACGGCTCTCCCTGGATCGCGGTCGCGGACGGCTTGCGCCTGAGCGTTCGCCTCATCCCCAAGGGCGGCCGCGATTCAATCGACGGCGTCGGCACGCTCGCGGACGGCCGCAGCGTGCTCCAGGCGCGGGTGCGCGCGGCGCCGTTCGAAGGCGGGGCCAATGCGGCGCTGATCGGGCTGCTCGCAAAAAAACTCGGCGTGGCGGCCCGTGACGTGCATCTGGAGGCGGGCGCGGGCGCGCGGCTCAAGCGCATCAAGGTTTTCGGCAACGGGGCGGCGCTCGCCGCGCGCCTCGAGCGCATCGTTCGCGGGCTTTGACCGGGTCGGCCGAGGACAGGCGGCATGAGGGCGCGGATCATCGACGGCAAGGCGATCGCGGCGGACCTGCGGGCGAAGGTCGGCGCCGCGGTCCGCCGACTTTCTGCCGAGCACGGGCTCGTCCCCGGCTTGGGCGTCGTGCTCGTCGGCGACAACCCGGCGAGCGCCGCCTATGTGCGCAGCAAGAGCCGGCACACCGTCGCGGCCGGCATGCGTTCCTTCGACCAAAAGCTGCCGGCCGGCGTCTCCCAGCGCGAGCTTTTGGCGCTGATCGGGCGGCTCAATGCCGATCCGGCCGTGCACGGCATTTTGGTGCAGCTGCCGCTGCCCGCGCAGATCGACGCCAAGGCGGTGATCGCCGCGATCGATCCCGGTAAAGACGTCGACGGCTTCCATCCCCTCAACGTCGGGCGTCTCGCCATCGGCCTGCCGGCGCTCGTGCCCTGCACCCCGCTCGGCTGCATCCTGCTGACCCGGACGGTGTTGCCCTCGCTTGCGGGCTGCGAAGCCGTGGTGGTCGGGCGCTCCAACATCGTCGGCAGGCCGCTCGCCCAGCTGCTGCTCGCCGAGAATGCGACCGTGACGATCGCCCACTCGCACACGCGACAGCTTCCGGCAGTGTGCCGCCGCGCCGATCTGCTGTATGTTGCGGCGGGGCGCGCAGAGATGGTGCGAGGAGACTGGATCAAGCCGGGGGCAATCGTCATCGACGTCGGCCAGAACCGCATCGCCGGGGCTCACGGCTTGCCGCGGCTCGTCGGCGATGTCGCCTTCGCGGAAGTCTGCGAGGTCGCGGGAGCGATCACGCCGGTGCCCGGAGGGGTCGGCCCGATGACGATCGCCTGCCTGTTGGCCAATACGGTCCGGGCGGCGAGCGCGCTCGCTGGCCTTGCCGCGCCGAACTTGGGGAGTGTGCCGTGAGCGGAAGCTCAGGCCTGCCAGGCGAACGCCACCTTGTCGAGCGTCTTGTCGCCGAAGCGCTCGGAGGAGCGCGCAACCGCGCGGCCGCCGAGCGCGCGATAGAACTCGACGGCCGGATCGTTGTCGGACAGCGCCCAGATCACCAGGCTGCGCAAGCCGCTCTGGGCGAGGTCGCGCCGGGTCGCGGTGAACAGCCGGCGGCCGAAGCCCAGGCCCTGGAATTCCGGCCGCAAATAGAGTTCATAGATCTCGCCGTCGTAGGTCAGGCTGCGGGCGCGGTTGCGGCCGTAATTGGCGTAGCCGGCGATGCGCTCGGCGAACATCAGGAGCGCGACGCGGCTGCCCTTGCGGATGGCGGCTTCCCACCAGACCGGCCCGCGCCGGCTGATCAGCTTCTCGAGCTCCGCCCCGGGGATGATGCCGCGGTATGCCGTGCGCCAAGCCTCATCGTGGGTGTCCGCGACGGCCGCGGCGTCGACGGGCTTCGCCCGGCGAATCTCGATGAGGGCGGTACTCATGACCGGATTGAAGCAAAGTGGGCGGGGCTCATTCAAGTGTTGTGTTAACCAAGAGTTAACGATGTCAAGGACCGTTGCACGGATGCACCACTGCCGGGCTCGGCGCAAAGGGGTGCGGGGAGGCGCGGCTGAGGTGGGTCGATGAAAACCGGAAAATCGTGGATAGGCGGGCTGATCGGCTTGTCGCTCACGGTCGCGGCGCTCGCGGGACCGATCGTCTCGATGCCGGGCGCGATGGATACCGAAGGCACCCAGGAGGGTCGCGCACTCTGGCTCCTTCCCTCGCAGGACCCCGCCGTGCCGATGCTCACCACGGTGTTCCGCCCCCCCGGGGACGGGCCGTTTCCCATGGTGCTGATGAACCATGGAACGACGCGGAATGCGCTTGAGCGCATCTATTTCCCGTTGCTGGAGTTCAATGCCGCCGCAGAGTGGTTCGCCGAGCGGAAATACGCGGTCGTGGCCCCGCAGCGCCCGGGCCACGGCGACACCGGTGGCCCATTTTATGAAGAGGTTGCTCCGTGCGATGATCCGCAATTCCGCGACGCCGGGATGGCGGTGGCCGAAGCGGACACCGTCGCCCTCGGTTTCATGACCGCCCAGCCCTTCATTGATGGCGGCGACGTCATCGTCGTGGGCCAGTCGGCCGGCGGCTTCGGCTCCCTGGCACTGGCTAGCCTGAATCCGCCCGGAGTGCGGGCGATGATCAATTTCGCCGGCGGGCGCACTTGCAAAGAGAATCCCCGCGCGCCCGAGCTCCTGGTCCAGACCGCGGCCGAGTTCTGCCGCACGGCGCGGATCCCGATGCTATGGATTTACACGCAAAACGACCTCTACTTTCCGCCCGAAACGTCGAAGCCCATGTTCGAAGCGTGTCGCGCCGCGGGCGCGGACATCGAGTATCACCTGCTGCCGCCGTTCGAGGACAACGGACATTTTTTCATCGATGCTCCCAAGACCGTCCCGATCTGGGCGCCGATCGTCACCAAGTTCCTGGCCGCGCACCCGGCCAAGACCCAGTAGCCGGAAACCACACCGACGGGGGCTAACCTCTCGGTTCGTCCTGCCCGGCACCGGATCAAGTCCGGGGCAGGCTCTTGTGCCGGGCATCCACGTGTTAAAACCCTATCGACATCAAAGACGTGGATGACCGGGACACCCCCGGGCTCCATTTGGGCACGACCCGGCGAGTTGGTAGCCCGGGGGCGGCCATGACGAGAGGGAGAGTCATCTTCCACGGCCGCTGGTATCAAAAAGCGGAGGTTCCCGAGAACTCCTTCTGACCCCCGACATCCGACTTCTGATCTCGGATTTCCTGGCGCTTGCGGTCATTGGCATCGAGCAGCCGCTTGCGCAGCCGGATCGATTTCGGCGTGACCTCGACCAGCTCGTCGTCGGCGATATAGGCCAGCGCCTTTTCCAGCGTCATCCGCAGCGGCGGGGTGAGCAGCACGTTCTCGTCCTTGCCGGCGGCCCGGATGTTGGTGAGCTTCTTGCCCCTGAGCACGTTGACGACGAGATCGTTGTCGCGGGTGTGCTCGCCCACGATCATGCCGCGATAGACCCGCGTGCCGGGCTCGATCATCATCGGACCGCGGTCCTCGAGATTCCACAGCGCGTAGGCGACCGCCTGGCCGTCGCCGTTGGAGATCAGCACGCCGGTGCGGCGGCCCTCGATCTCGCCCTTGTAGGGCGCATAGGCGTGGAACACCCGGTTGAGCACCGCGGTGCCGCGGGTGTCCGAGAGCAGCTCGCCCTGGTAGCCGATCAATCCGCGGGTCGGCGCATGGAAGACGAGCCGCAGGCGCCCGCCGCCGGAGGGCCGCATTTCCATGAGCTCGGCGCGGCGCTCGGACAATTTCTGCACCACGATCCCGGAAAATTCCTCGTCGACGTCGATCGTGACCTCTTCGATCGGTTCCTCGAGCTCGCCCCCCGGGCCGCGCTCGAACAGCACCTTCGGGCGCGAGACGCCGAGCTCGAAGCCCTCGCGGCGCATGGTCTCGATCAGGATGGCAAGCTGCAGCTCGCCGCGTCCGGCCACCTCGAACGAATCCTTGTCGGTTGCTTCCTCGATCCGCAGCGCCACATTGCCCTCCGCCTCGCGCAGCAGCCGCTCGCGGATCATGCGGCTCGTCACCTTGTCGCCCTCGGTGCCGGCAAGCGGCGAATCGTTGACGCGGAACGCCATCGCGAGGGTGGGCGGATCGATCGGCTGCGCCGGCAGCGGATAGACCACTTCTGGCGCGCACAGGGTGTGCGACACGGTGGCTTTCGGCAGCCCGGCGACGGCGACGATGTCGCCCGCGAACGCCTCCTCGACGCCGGTGCGCTCCAGTCCTCGGAACGCCAGCACTTTGGAGACGCGGCCCTCCTCGACCAGGCTGCCGCTGCGATCCAGCACCTTGACGATCTGGTTGGGCCGGATCGAGCCCGAGCGAATCCGTCCGGTGACGATGCGGCCGAGATACGGATTGGCTTCGAGAATCGTGCCGAGCAAGCGCAGCGGCCCCTCCTCGATCGCCGGCGGCGCCACATGGCGCAGCACGAGGTCGAACAGCGGCTGCATGTCCTGCCGGGGCCCGGCCGGATGCTCCGCCGTCCAGCCTTGCTTGGCGGACCCGTAGAGAATCGGAAAATCGAGCTGCTCCTCGCTGGCATCGAGCGCGGCAAACAGGTCGAACACGCCGTTGACCACCGCGGTCGGCCGCGCGTCGGGCCGATCCACCTTGTTGATGGCCACGATCGGCTTCAGCCCGACCTTCAGAGCCTTCGAGACCACGAACTTGGTCTGCGGCATCGGGCCTTCGGCGGCGTCGACCAGGACGATCACGCCCTCGACCATGTTGAGGATGCGCTCGACCTCGCCGCCGAAATCGGCGTGGCCGGGCGTGTCGACGATGTTGATCCGCGTGTCGTGCCAGAGGATCGAGGTCACCTTGGCCAGGATGGTGATGCCGCGCTCGCGCTCGAGCTCGTTGGAATCCATCGCCCGCTCGGCCACGCGCTGATTTTCCCGGAACGCGCCGGATTGCTGCAGCAGCCGGTCGACCAGCGTGGTCTTGCCGTGATCGACGTGGGCGATGATGGCGACGTTGCGCAGCGACATGGACACTCCAAAAAAGCCGGCCGCGGGCCCTTCCGGGACCCGCGGCGCGGCCGGGCTTAGATATCAAGGTGCCGGCCGGGCTGGCAATGGCTCTCCGCGTTCCCCGGACCGCGTGGCGCGAAGCGCCATCGCGTGATCCGGGGTCCAGCAGTGAGTCCGCGAAGCGGCTTCAGTTCCCGCAAAAGCAATTGGACGCTTCGCGAACTTACTCCTGGGTCCCGGATCGTCGCTCGCGCCCTGCGCTCGCTCGTCCGGGACAAAGCGCTCACGCCGCGCGGCGGCCCCATGGGCGCAAGCGAAAGCCTTTCGGCATCGCCTCGCCCACCAGCAGCATCTCGCCCAGCGTCTCCGAGGTGATGAGGCCGACGAGCCTGCCCGCCGCGTCTACCACGCCCACGGCGGGTGCCGATTTGGCCTGCAGGATGCGGAAGGCCTCCTCGAGCGTTTGCCGGTAGCCGATGGTCGGGACCGGGGTGGCCATCGCTTCGGCGACCCGGGCGTCGGGCCCGAGCTGCTTGAGCGCGCGGATCATGCCATCGCGGCCCAACAGGCCGACCAGCCGGCCGGCAGAATCGACCACCGGGAATTCGCTCTGGCTGGTGCGCAGCAGGGTCTCGACCGCTTCGTCGATATGCGCCTCGGGAGCGAGCGTGACGAACTGCGTGACCATCGCCGAGCTGACCGGGACCCCGCGCGACATGGCACGCAACGAGACCAGCCGCGCCTCGGACGCCGCGGCCAGATACACGAAGATTGCGATGAAGATCAGGATCGGGTTGTAGAACAGCCCGAGGAACCCCAGCCCGAACGCCACCCATTGGCCGATCGTGGCCGCAATTTCGGTGGCGCGCACAAAGCCGAGGCGAATCGCGAGCAGCGCGCGCAGCACCCGGCCGCCGTCCATCGGAAAGGCCGGGATCATGTTGAATGCGGCGAGGAACAGGTTCACCACCGCCAGGCGGTCGACCATGGAGATCCTGGCGCTCTCGACCGCCGCGAGGTGGCCGGCGTCGAGGCTCGCTCCCGCGAACGCCACGAGCGCGAACGCGATCGCCACGTTGACCAGCGGGCCCGCGATCGCGATCAGAAATTCTTCCCGCGGATTTTCCGGAATACGCTCGAGCCGCGCCACGCCGCCGATCGGCAGCAAGGTGACGTCCGGCGTCGCGACGCCGAACGCGCGCGCGGTCAGGATATGGCCGAACTCGTGCGCCAGCACGCAGACGAACAGCAACACCATGAACGCGGTGCTGCTCCATGCGGCCTGCGGCCCGCCGGACAGGTAGCTGGCGACAAAGATCCAGACCAGGAACAGCAGGAACGTGACGTGAATGCGGATCGCCGTTCCGGCAATCGTGCCGATGTTCACCGACCAGCCCATGGGAAACCCTCGCGCGTCCGGGGCAGCCGCTCGTAGGTATGTGCACCCGAGCGGGTTCGCCAGTTATCCCTCCCCGAAGGGGAGGGTCGACGCGAACGCAGTGAGCGTCGGGGTGGGGCGGTCTGCAGGTGCCCCACCCGGCTCGGACCTGCGGTCCTCGCCACCCTCCCCGCTTTGCGGGGAGGGAAAAGGGTCAGCGCTCCAGCTTGCGCCGGCGCTGCGCCAGCGTGCGCAAGCGCAGCGCGTTGAGCCGGATGAACCCCTCCGCATCGTGCTGGTCATAGGCGGCGGTGCCGTCCTCGAACGTCACCAGCTCGCGATCATAGAGCGAATAGGGGCTCTCGCGGCCGACTACCGCGACCTGCCCCTTGTAGAGCTTGAGCCGCACCCTGCCGGTCACGAACTCTTGGCTGAGATCGATCGCCGCCTGCAGCATTTCGCGCTCCGGCGCGAACCAGAAGCCGTCGTAGATCAGCTCGGCGTAGCGCGGCATCAGCTCGTCCTTGAGATGCGCCGCGCCGCGATCGAGCGTGATCTGCTCGATGCCGCGATGGGCCGCGAGCAGGATGGTGCCGCCCGGCGTCTCGTACATGCCGCGCGACTTCATGCCGACGTAGCGGTTCTCGACGAGATCGAGCCGGCCGACGCCGTGCTCGCGCCCGAGCTCGTTGAGATGCGCCAGCAGACGCGCCGGCGAGAGCTTGTTGCCGTCGATCCCGCTCGCATCGCCGCGTTCGAACTCGATCGTCACATAGGCCGGCCGGTCCGGCGCCTGCTCCGGATCCTCGGTGCGCGAATAGACGTAGTCCGGCACCTCGGCGGAAGGGTCTTCCAGCACCTTGCCCTCCGAGGAGGTGTGCAACAGATTGGCGTCGACCGAGAACGGCGCCTCGCCGCGCTTGTCCTTGGGTATGGGGATCTGATGCTGCTCGGCGAACTCGATCAGCTTGGTCCGCGAGGTCAGGTCCCATTCGCGCCACGGCGCGATCACTTTCACGTCGGGTTTGAGCGCGTAATAGCCGAGCTCGAACCGGACCTGGTCGTTGCCCTTGCCGGTCGCGCCGTGCGCCACCGCGTCGGCGCCGACCTTCTCCGCGATCTCGATCTGTTTCTTGGCGATAAGCGGCCGCGCGATCGAGGTGCCGAGCAGATATTGGCCCTCGTAGAGCGCGTTGGCGCGGAACATCGGAAACACGTAATCGCGCACGAATTCTTCGCGCAGGTCCTCGACAAAAATGTTCTCCGGCTTGATGCCGAGCAGCAGCGCCTTCTGCCGCGCCGGCTCGAGCTCCGCGCCCTGGCCGAGGTCGGCCGTGAACGTCACGACCTCGCAGCCGTAGGTCGTCTGCAGCCACTTGAGGATGATGGAGGTGTCGAGCCCGCCCGAATAGGCGAGCACCACCTTGTCGACGCTGCCGCGCTTCATGACGAGGTCCGTGACGAAAAAAAGCTTGACCGAAGCCGCGCGGACTATAGGCGCAACGCCTTGCGGTGCAAGGTTCGCTATCCGGTGCCGCCGGGCCGCGGGCCTGTGCGGCGCGGGCGCCCGGAAAACCGCGCCACCAACCGGACGAGGGCGGCATGGGGCGGCATGAACACGCGCTCGATCGCGCGTTCGATCGCGGCGTCGGAGATCCCCGTTCTGCGCCAGCGATACAGCGCGCCATGAACGAGCCAGACCATCAGGAACGTGAACACGCCCGCGAATGCCACGTCGGTGAAGAAATGCGCGCCGAACGCCATGCGCAACGTGCCGACGGCGCTGCCGAAGGCGATCGCCGCCGCATAGGCGAGGATCCGCACGGGCGCCGGCGCCAGTGCCGCCGGGGCGAGCGTCCAGAACGCGCCCGATGCCTCGCCTGCGACGAAGGAGCAATTGTGCCGACACTCGCCGCGCGGATCCCACCAAGCGACGAAGCGGTCGGGGCCGTTGAACTCGCGCACGGCGATCGGCCGCGGGCGATCCCAATGCTCCTTCAGGACGACATTGACCAGCAGTCCGGGGGCAAGCGCGAGGCTTGCGAACAGCAACACGATGGCGCGGCCTCGCACCCGCATGCGCGTGGTCGGCAGCGCGCATTTGACCGCGAGCGCGACGCCGGCCGGGACCGCGAGCGCCGCAACGATCCACATGCTCGCATCGCGCAGATGCGCCGGCCAGGACAATTGGCCGAGCAGGACCTGATGCAGCAGCGTGAATTGCCGCGTCTGCGGATCGAAGAACAATGCCGAAATTTTCAGATCGAGCTGCGGAAAAAACCCGAACACGAGGCCGGTCGTTGCGCCGACGAGGAGCGCGATCACGAGGCCGGTGCGGTTCATGCACGTTTCCTAGCGGAGCAGGTCCGCGATGGAAAGGGCCCTAGCCCGCATGGAGCGAAGCGTAATGCGGGGCCGGCCCTCCCCGGATTGCGCTGCGCTCCATCCGGGCTACAGGCTATCGCGCCAGCGCCTTGGAACGCACCGGGTCGGCGCGCCAAGCCCCGGCCTTGCGACCGGCCAGCGCCCAATAGACGAGCCCGCCCGCGATGCCGGCCGCGGCGAAGACCTCCTGCTCGTGCCCGACGAACGGGTAAGCCGCGCCGTCGATCGAGACATTCGATCCGTAGGCCATCAACAAGGCCACGGCCGCGCCGAACCCCGCATAGAACAAGAACGAGCGCAGCCGAAACCCCTCGGCAATCGCGATGAACAGCATCGCGGGGATCAGCGCATAGCCGGAGATGAGCACGGCGGAAAACGCCACCGCGAGACCGAACCCGGCATGCGCGCCGGGCATCGGCGTCAGCTCGTCGAATTCCGGCGGCAGCAGCCCGAGCGTGAGCACGAGCCCCGCGACGATGCTCGCGACAAGGAACGCGAACAGGACCACGAAGATGCGGGCGATCAGCGCCACGTCAGTCCGTCATCGCCATGGCGCGAAGCGCGAGCCGCTCGCGCGCGGAAAGTTTCTCGGTCGCGCTCTTGAGCTGCCCGCAGGCCGCCAGGATGTCGCGGCCGCGCGGCGTGCGCACCGGCGAGGCGTAGCCGGCATTGAACACGATCTCGGAGAATTGCTCGATGCGATCCCAGTCGGAGCATTCGTAGCGGCTGCCGGGCCACGGATTGAACGGGATCAGGTTGATCTTCGCCGGGATCCCGGACAGCAACCGGACCAGCGCCTTGGCGTCGGCGAGCGAATCGTTCACGTCCTTGAGCATCACGTATTCGAAGGTGATGCGCCTAGCGTTCGACAGGCCCGGATAGGCGCGGCAGGCCGCGAGCAGATCCCGGATCGGATATTTGCGATTGAGCGGCACCAGCACCTCGCGCAGCTCGTCGCGCACCGCATGGAGCGAGACCGCGAGCATCACGCCGATCTCGGCGCCGCATCGCGCGATGTTCGGCACCACGCCGGAGGTCGACAGCGTGATCCGCCGCTTCGAGATCGAAATCCCCTCGCCGTCGGCGACGATCAGCAGCGCGTCCCGCACCGCTTCGAAATTGTAGAGCGGCTCGCCCATTCCCATCATCACCACGTTGGAAACGAGCCTGGCGCCCTCGCTCGGCACCGGCGCGCCTTCGCAAACCTTGGCATCGGGCCAGTCGCCGAGCCGGTCGCGCGCCAGCAGCACCTGGCCGACGATCTCGCCCGCGGTGAGATTGCGCACGAGGCGTTGCGTTCCGGTGTGGCAGAACGAGCAATTCAGCGTGCAGCCGACCTGGGTCGACAGGCACAAGGTGCCGCGGTCCGCCTCCGGGATGTAGACGCACTCGACTTCGTGGGGATTTTCGCCCGCGTGCTCGCCCGGAAGCCGCAGCAGCCACTTGCGCGTGCCATCGACCGAGATCTGCTCGGCGGCGATTTCGGGCCGCGCCAGCGTGAAGTTCGCGGCAAGCTCCGCGCGCAGGTTCTTCGACACGCTGGACATCGCCTCGAAATCCTGCGCGCCGCGGACGTAGAGCCAATGCCAGATCTGGGAGACCCGCATGTTGCGCTGGCGCTCCGGCACCCCGATCGAGCCGAGCGCCTGCGCGAGCGCAGGACGCGAGAGCCCGACCAGCGACGGCTTGGCGGGCGGCACGTAGCGCTCGAGCGGCGTCTTCTCCAAGAGAACGCCGGCCGCGGCCGCTTCGCGCGCGGCAAGGTCGGGTGCAAGCGGGCTAAGAATCATCGCATGAATCTGGGTGCGCACGCGCGTTGGCGCGCGTCCTAGCACAAATGGCGGCGAGAGGCGTCCAAAACAACCTTCTGCGTCGTTCCGGGGCGCACGTGGTTCGAGGGGCGGCCGTCATCCTGAGGTGCGAGGCGCAGGCGGGTCCCCGCCTGCGCCGAGCCTCGAAGGACGGCCGCCCACCTCACCATGATGCAGCGCGAGCCCGGAACCCATGACCGCGGGTACCCGTAAATTCGCGCGGATGGTGGCTATGGGTCCCGGGTTCCCGCGCGGAGCCTGCCCCGGACAATGATCCGGGGCTCGGGCCCCGGGACGACCGGCCCTATTTGCACTCCTGCGCGGTGCGGTCGAGGGCCTGGGACAATCCCTTGAGCGAATAGCGGTCGATCGATTCCGTGCCGCGGCCGGAGGTGCCGGTCACCACGAGGTCGGCGCCCTTGCGCATGGTTTCGATGAGGCGCGCCTCCTCGGCCGCGTTCTTGATCCAGGCGCCGTCGTTCTGGGTGTACAGGGCGAACTTGGCGGGGCCGATCTCGACGGTCGCGTCGGTCGCAGGCTTGAACGCATAGCCGATGATGACCGAGACCTCGTTCCTGACGTTCTCGGCGGGCCGGGACGCGACGAAGAAAAACACCGGATCGCGTGGCTTGTTGGGCGGCTTGGTCTGCGCGCTGGCCGGCTTGGCGAGCGCGAAGCAAACCTTGCCGCCCCCGCTCTGGGCCGCATAGGCCCCCCATTCGCCGTATTGACCGAGCAGCGCGGGCTGCGCGCCCAAAGCGGCGGCGGCCTCCGGCGCTCGTTTGGGCGGGCCGGGCTTGGCGGCAGGTTTCGCGGGCTTCGGCTTGGCCGGGGCAGTCGCCGGGTTCGGGGCATTCGTCTGCTGGGCGGCGGCTACCGAGCCAAGCACGAGCATGGCGGCAAGCGGCAGCGCGATCCGACTAAGAGCCAAGGTGATCATCAGCCCTCGCAGTTCCCGTGAGGAATCGATGAGGTCCGCGCCGTCCGAACATGCTGCGAAACTTGACCGAATCACGGCGGCAGCCGGCAATTTGAACGCATTCTTGCGCTTTCCGGTCAACACGCTCGCGCGCCTCCTTCCGCGTACCCTGGATCGCGGGCCGAGATGCTGCGATAAATCGCGCCGCAATCTTGGCAAAGGCATAAGGCGCGCACCCGATGAAAGCCATGCTGTGTACCCGCTTCGGCGGCCCCGACGACCTCGAGCTCAAGGACCTGCCGGATCCGGTCGCCGGCCCCGGCGAGGTTTTGGTCGCGGTCAAGGCCGCGGCGCTCAATTTCTTCGACACGCTGATCATCGCCGGCAAATACCAGCACAAGCCGCCGTTCCCGTTCTCGCCGGCGGCGGAATTCGCCGGCGTCGTCGAGAGCGTCGGGCCGGACGTGACCGCGCTCAGCCGCGGGGATCGCGTGCTCGGCCACATCGGCGCGGGCGCGGCGCGCGAACGGGTCGTGGCCAAGCCCGAGCGGCTGATCAAGCTGCCGGACGGCCTCGATTTCGACCACGCCGCCGGGCTGACCGTGACCTACGGCACGACGCTGCATGCGCTCAAAGACCGCGCGCAGCTCAAGCCCGGCGAAACCCTTGCCGTGCTCGGCGCCGCGGGCGGCACCGGGCTGGCCACGATCGAGCTCGGCAAGCTGATGGGCGCCCGGGTCATCGCCTGCGCATCCTCGCCCGAGAAGCTTGCCTTCGCGCGCGAGCATGGGGCTGATGAAGCCATCAATTATACCCAGGAGGATCTCAAGGACGCGCTGCGCCGCGTCACCGACGGCAAGGGCGTCGACGTCGTCTACGATCCGGTCGGCGGGCCCTATGCGGAGCCGGCGGTGCGCGCGCTCGCCTGGGGCGGGCGGTTCCTGGTCATCGGTTTTACCGCCGGCGAGATCCCGAAAATCCCGATCAATCTCGTGCTGCTGCGCAGCTCGGCGATCGTCGGGGTGTTCTGGGGCGCCTGGGCCGAGCGCAATCCGCAAGCCCACCGCGCCAATATGGCCGACATCGCCCGCTGGTGCGCCGAGGGCAAGCTCTCGGCCCACATCCATGCGGTCTATCCGCTGGAGAAGACTGCGGAGGCCATCAAGGCGCTGTCGAATCGCAAGGTGATGGGCAAGCTACTGCTGCGGCCGTGAGCGCCGAGGTTCAGGCGGTCCGCGGGCGGCATTCTCCCACCTCCCCCTGGAGGGGGGAGGCATAGGCGGCCTTCGGCCGCCGTTCTTATCATCAAGACGCCGACGCGAAGCGTCGGCTTTTGGAGCGTCCGTAGACGCGAGCCGGGTGGGGGTGAAGCTGAATCACCCCACCCCGGCAGCTCGCAACATGCTCGCTGCCGACCCTCCCCCTCAGTCGACATCGGATGTTTCCGATGTCGACCAAGTTAATATGCCGAACCCGGGAACACCCGGGTTCGGTGGGAGGGTAAAGCGCGTGATGCTCGGCAGCGAACAATTACGACCGTCAGGAGAGAAATTTTCGGCAGCGGTCCGGGAACGTACTCGACCTTCATGGTCGGCGGAATGTCCGAAACGCCGCCTCCACTTCCGCCTCGCTCGCCACCTCGCCGCGCGCGACTTGTTCGAGCGCTTCGTCGATCGCTGCCAATTCCTCGGGCGTGGCGCGATAGTCGCCGGCTTGCAGCTCGCCTTCGATCTCGGCGCCCAACTGCACCAGTTCTTGCTGTGCCGCCTCCGGCCAAGCTTCCGCGCGCTCCAGCAGCTCTTTGAGCTTCGTCGTCATGCTGCCCATGATACCAGAATGCCTCTCTACACCTAGCACGCTCTGCATCTGGGGTCTGATTGCCCGTCATCCGGCGAGCGGGTAGGCGGCCTCGATCACGTAGGGGCCGCCGCCGACGGAATTCCTCGACGAGAACAGCACGAACCGCGACACCGGGAACGGCGAGACCCGAACCGGCCCGCGTGCCGAGAGATAATCCGCCACCTGGTGGCTCGAGGAATCGCGAAGCCGCGCCAAGGTGACGTGCGGCGTGAACTTGCGGCCTTCCGGCTCGAGCCCCATGCGCTGCATCAGCCGCTCGAGCTCGGCCTGGAGCTCGATCAGGGGCGCGACCGGCGCCGCGGCGGCGATCACCGCGCGCGGCCGGCGGCCCCCGAAGGAATCCAGGCGGTCGAAGCGCAGCTCGAACGCCGGCCGATCGACCTGATCGAGCAGCGAAGCGACCTCATGGGCGAGCACGTCATCGACGTCGCCGATGAAGCGTAGCGTCAGATGATAATTCTCGGGATCGATCCAGCGCGCGCCCGGCAGGCCGCCGCGCAGCATGGAGAGCGAAAACGCGATCTCGCGAGGAATCTCCAGCGCGGTGAACAGGCGGGGCATGTTTCCTCCGAACCCGGGAGGCGGGGTCGGGCGACCGGGGGTGCCGCAATGTGCGAAGGTTTGCGGACGCGATGCAAGTCTTCAAGAGCCGCGCGCCGCGCGGACCCGGGCGAGGAGTTCCTCGACCTTGGGCAGCATCTTTCCGACGATCACGTCGACCCCGGCCGGGGCCGGATGTAGTCCGTCGGGCTGATTGAGCCCGCGCTCCGTCGCCACGCCGTCGAGGAAGAACGGATAAAAGACGACGCCGTACGTTGCAGCAAGCTCGGGGAACAGCGCGTCGAACGCCTCCCCATAGGCCGCGCCCAGATTGCGGGGCGCGCGCATGCCGGCAAGCAGTACCGCGATGTGGCGTTCGCTGAGCCGCCGCAGGATTGCTTCGAGCGCCGCGCGCGTGAGCTTGGGATCGATGCCGCGCAGCGCGTCGTTGGCGCCGAGCTCCAGGATCACCGCATCGGTGCCGTCCGGCACCGACCAGTCCAGCCGGGAGGCGCCGTCGGACGCCGTATCGCCGGATACGCCGGCATTGACCATTTCCACAGCCATGCCCTTTTGCCGTAAGGCTTGCGCGAGCTTGGCCGGAAATGTCTGTTCCGGTGCAAGGCCGAGGCCGGCGGTGAGCGAATCGCCCAAGGCGACGATCCTGACCGGGCGCTCGACGGCGCCGAGCGGCGGCACGGCAATGAACGCCGCGGCGAGAATTGCCGCGGCCCAAGCGATCGTGAAGAGGGATGCCCGAGCAAATGGCTGGACCGCCCCGGGCGGTTTCCCATATGTGCGGGATCGGACGGGTTTCTCGAGCCGCTCAACTCGCGCACGGAAAGACCACATGGACGACACCTCGACGGGGGCGATGCCGGCGATCGCACTTGCCGGCGTCAATCTCTCGCTCGGCCGGGGAGCGGCGCGAGTTCATATCCTCAAAGACCTCGACCTGGATATAGCAACCGGCGAAGCGGTCGGCCTCGTCGGCCCTTCGGGGTCGGGCAAATCGACGCTGCTGATGGTCATGGCCGGGCTGGAGCGCCCGGATACCGGGCGCATCCTCGTCATCGGCCGCGATCTCGGCACGCTGGGCGAGGACGCGCTCGCGCGATACCGCGGCCGTCACATCGGCATCGTGTTCCAGTCCTTTCACCTGATCCCGACCATGACGGCAGTCGAGAACGTCGCGGTGGCGCTGGAGCTCGCCGGCGTCGCGGACGCGTTCGATGTCGCCGCGCGCGAGCTCGACGCCGTCGGCCTCGGGGATCGCGCCGCGCATTACCCGGCCGAGCTTTCCGGGGGCGAGCAGCAGCGCGTTGCGCTCGCGCGCGCGCTCGCGCCCAACCCGGCGATCCTCGTTGCCGACGAGCCGACCGGCAATCTCGACGAAGCGACCGGCGCACAAATCATCGAACTGTTGTTCAAGGGGCACAAAGAGCGCGGTTCCACCCTCGTTCTGGTGACCCACGATGCGGCCCTCGCCGAGCGCTGCGGGCGGGTCGTGCATCTGCGCTCGGGACGGATCGTCGAGCCCGCCGCGCGCCCGCGGCGGCGCGCATGAGCCGCGCTTTCGCCCTCGCCGCCGGCGGCCTGCGCGGGACCGCGCTGGCATGGCGGCTCGCGCTGCGCGAGTTGCGCGGCGGGCTGCGCGGCTTCTATGTGTTCATCGCCTGCATTGCGCTCGGCGTCACGGCGATCGCCGGCGTGGGATCCCTGGCGCGCAGCCTGGCCGATGGGCTCGCCCGCGAGGGCCGGGTCATTCTGGGCGGGGACGCCGTGTTCTCGCTGGTCCATCGCGAAGCCGACCTGCAGGAGCGCGCGTTCCTGGAGACCAAGGGCCGCGTATCGGTCGCCGCCATCATGCGGGCCATGGCGCGCGCCGACGACGGGCGCGCGGCACTCGTCGAAATCAAGGCGATCGACGACCGATATCCGCTTTACGGCGCCATCCAGTCGAACCCGCTGCGGCCGCTCCCGGAGCTGCTCGCGGCGCGCGACGGCATCTTCGGCGCCGCCGCGGATCCGGCGCTGCTTGCCCGGCTCGATCTCGTTCCCGGATCGCGCATTCGCGTCGGCGAAAGCACGGTCGAAATCCGGGCGAGCCTGGAGGCGGAACCCGACAAGCTCGCCGCCGGGATCGCATTCGGGCCGCGGCTGCTGATGAGCCAAGCCGGGCTGCGCGCGACCGGACTGCTGCAGCCCGGGAGCCTCGTGCGCTGGACTTACCGGCTGCGCCTGCCCGACAACGATGCCGGCGACCGCGCGACCGACGCGGCCGTGCATGAGGCGCGCACCGCCTTTCCGGACGCGGGTTGGGAGATTCGAACCCGCGACAATGTCTCTCCGGGACTGGGCCGCAACATCGCGCGCTTCACGCAATTCCTGACCTTGGTCGGCCTGACTTCGCTGCTGGTCGGCGGCGTCGGCGTCGCCAACGCGGTGAAGAGCTACCTCGATCGCAAGCGCGACGTGATCGCGACCCTGAAGGCGCTCGGCGCCACCGGCCGGGAGATTTTCTCGATCTATCTCGGCCAGGTGCTGCTGCTGGCGCTCTTCGGCATCGGCATCGGGCTTGCGGCCGGCGCGGCGGTCCCGTTCCTACTCGCAACCGCATTCGGGACGGTCATTCCCGTGCCGATCGCGCCTGCGCTCTATCCGGACCAGCTGGCGGTGGCGCTGCTCTATGGAGTGCTGACCGCGCTCGCTTTTGCGCTGTGGCCGCTCGGACGCGCCCATGACGTCCCCGTATCCGCATTGTTCCGCGACGAAGTGGCGCCGCAACGCCGCGTTCCCCGGGCCCGCTACATCTTCGGGGCCGGCGTCGCGGTCGCGGTGCTAGCCGCCGCGGCGGTCGCGCTCGCCTACGACCGGCGCCTCGCGGCGATCTTTGTCGCTGCCGCCGCCGCCGTGTTCGTCGCGCTGCGACTGATCGCGCTGGCGCTCATGGCGGTCGCGCGGCGCGTGCCGCGCCCGCGCTCCAGCCTGTTTCGGCTGATCCTTGCCGATCTGCACCGGCCGGGCGCCGTGACCCCCGTCGTCGTGCTGTCCTTGGGGCTCGGATTGGCGCTGCTGGTCACCTTGACGCTGATCGACGGCAATTTGCGCCGGCAGTTCACGGCGGGGCTGCCGGAGCGGGCGCCGTCGTTCTATTTCCTCGACGTGCAGGCGAGCGACGCCGCCCGGTTCGATCGCTTCATCGAGCAGCACGCGCCCGGCGCCAAGCTCGAGCGCGTCCCGATGCTGCGCGGGCGCATCGTCAGCGTTAACGGGGTCGCGGCGGAAAACTTGCGCCCGTCCCAGAGCGCCGCGTGGGTGCTCAACAGCGACCGCGGCATCACCTTCGCGGGCGAGCTCCCGCCCGGATCCCGGGTCGTTGCCGGGCAATGGTGGGACGAGAATTACGACGGCCCCCCGCTCGTTTCGATCGAGCGCAAGATCGCCGAAGGACTGGGCCTCAAGCTCGGCGACCCGATGGTGGTCAACGTGCTGGGACGAAACATCGCCGCAACGGTCGCGAACCTGCGCTCGGTCGACTGGGAAACCCTGGGGATCAATTTCGTCCTGGTGTTCTCGCCGGGAAGCTTCCGTGGGGCTCCCTATGCCGATATCGCCACGCTGACCTATCCGGCGGGCGGCACGGCCGAGCAGGAGCTCGGGCTGCTCAAGGCGGCGGCCGAGGCATTTCCCACCGTCACCCTGGTGCGCGTCAAGGAGGTGCTGCAGGCAATTGCCAAAGTGGTGCTCGACCTCACCACGGCGATTCGCGGGGCCAGCGCCTTGACGGTGGTATCGGCGGTTCTGGTGCTGGCGGGAGCGCTTGCGACCGGCCATCGCAGCCGGGTCTACGATGCCGTGGTGTTGCGGATGCTGGGCGCGACGCGCGGCCGGCTGCTCGGCTTCTACGCGCTCGAATACCTGCTGCTCGGGCTTGCCACCGCGCTGTTCGGCCTGGCGGCGGGCTCGATCGCCGCCTTTCTGGTGGTGACCAAAGTCATGGAGATCGCCTTCGTGTGGCTGCCCGGGCCGGCGATCCTGGTCGCGCTTGCCGCCCTGGCGCTCACCGTGGCGTTCGGGCTCATCGGGACCTTCACGGCGCTCAGCCACAAGCCCGGGCCCGTGCTGCGCAACCTGTAAAGTCGCGTGGCGGACCGACGTGTCAGTTTGGCACTGGACCCGGCAGCGGGAACGGCCCATCTAGCGCCCGCCATGATCTAGCACTAGATTTGGCGCATCGGGTGCCGGCGGCTCGCGGCCGCGGCGTCTTGCCCCTGCCGGATCGGGTTCATCCCCGTGGCGGGGCGACAGAAAGGATAATTCGATGTCGGACTTCGACCGGAATTACGCGGCTACGCGTCGCTTCGGCGCCGATCGTGCAGCAGCGATCGATGCCGGCCTGCGGGCGCACATGGTCCGCGTCTACAACTACATGGCGGCCGGCGTCGCGCTGACCGGGGTCGTCGCCTGGCTGACGTTCCAGTTCGCCGTGACCACTACCGCGGCGGGGGGCTTGGCCCTCACCCCGTTCGGGCAGGCGATCTACGGCACGCCCTTGACCTGGGTCCTGATGCTGGCGCCGCTCGGCCTGGTGTTCTTCATCAGCTTCCGGATCAATAACCTGTCGGCGAGCACCGCCCGGACGCTGTTCTTCATCTACGCGGCGTCCCTGGGGCTGTCGCTCTCGGTGATCTTCCTGGTCTATACCCACGCCTCGATCACCCGGGTGTTCTTCATCTCGGCGGCGGCGTTCGGGGCCTTGAGCCTGTGGGGCTACACCACGGGACGCGATCTCACCGCGATGGGCTCGTTCCTGATCATGGGCCTGTTCGGGGTCATCATCGCGAGCGTGGTGAACATCTTCCTGGGCAGCAGCCAGCTGGATTGGATCATTTCGGTGATCGGCGTGATCGTGTTCGCCGGGCTGACGGCCTGGGATACCCAGAAGATCAAGGAGATGTACGACCCCATGGACGACGGCACGGTCGGCGGCCGCAAGGTGGTGATGGGGGCGCTTTCGCTCTATCTCGACTTCATCAACCTGTTCCTGATGTTGCTGCGCCTGGCGGGCGATCGGCGCTGAGGGACTAAAAACGCGCGCGTGAAGCGGCGCCTCGGCCATTCGCCGGGGCGCCGTCGTTTTGGTGGGTTCGGGGGCTTGCCATGCCCGAATTTTTGATTCGCCCGGCCGCCGCGGCCGACGTTGCGGCAATTGCCTGCATTTATGCCCATGCGGTCCGGTTCGGAACCGCCTCCTTCGAGGTCGAGCCGCCCGACGAGACCGAGATGGCGCGACGCCAGCGGGCCATCGTCGAAGCCGGCTATCCCTATTTGGTCGCGCAAGCCGCCGACGGCGCGGTGCTGGGTTATGCCTATGCGGGGCCGTATCGGGCGCGGCCCGCCTATCGCTGGAGCGTGGAAAATTCCGTCTATGTCGCCGCCGAGGCGCTGCGGCGCGGCATCGGCGGCGCGCTCCTCGACGCGCTCATTGCCGAAGCCGAACGCCGCGGCTTCCGGCAGATGATCGCGGTGATCGGCGATTCTGCGCAAACACCCTCGATCGCGCTGCATCGGGCCGCCGGGTTCCGCCTGATCGGCACGCTCGAGGCGGTCGGCTTCAAGCACGGCCGCTGGCTCGACACCGTGCTGATGCAGCGACCGCTCGGGCCGGGCGCAACGACCCAGCCGTGAGCGGGCCGGGCGATCGATCAGCCGGCAACCAGGCGAAGCAAGGGATCGAGCACCCGCAATACCCGCTCGAGCTCGTGCCCGCGCTTGAGGATCAGGCCGGTCGCCGAGATCACGCTATAGACCCCTTGGCGGCGCGAGAGCCGCGGGTTCTTCTCGATGCGGTAAATCGGAATCTCGGACGTGCGGTGGAATACCGAGAACACGGCACGGTCCTTGAGAAAATCGATGGCGTAATCCCGCCATTCGCCTTGCGCGACCTTGCGCCCATAGAGCCCAAGGATGCGGTCCAGCTCGCCGCGTTCGAAGGTCACGTGCGGGGCGAGGTGCGGCGGTCCGCTCAAAGCCTCGCCCCGGCGGGGCTCGCTCGGTTCGATATCGCCGAAGCTCATGGCGCCTCCCGGAAACCAGTTGGTCGATGCGGGATGATCGCGCTGCTTTCCGTCCGTCGCAAGGGGTTGCTCGACCGGTGCCGCGGCATCGGTCGAGGTCGCCGAAATCGTGGCGTTTCGCGATGCTTCTTGCTCGAAACGAACCCGGGACTCACGAAACCGTTAGGAAATTTCATAATACGGCCCTAATTCGGCCCAGGCCGCGCCGCGGTAGCTTGCGATACCGAAATCTCTCAGGGCCCGGTCGGCGACAGCTCCGGATTCCTCAGCCCCCCAGCCCCCCGGGGTTCGAGCAGACCGGGCCCTTTGTTTTTCGATGGTTCAATCCCCCAATCTCAGGGCCGGCTTGCCGGCCCATTTTTTTGCTTTCTGGTTTCTCCGGCCGTCATCCTGAGGCGCTCGCGAAGCGAGCCTCGAAGGACGGCCGGCCCGGTGACCAGCAGCTCGCGCCGATGCCCTTCGAGGCCCGGTGCGATCATGGTGAGGTGCGAACGCCGTCCTTCGAGGCTCGGGCCTCCGGCCCTCGCACCTCAGGATGACGGCGCCCTACTAGAGAGCTCACCGCATCGATTGGACCGCGGCGCCGAGCATCTTGCTGGGATGATCGAGCGTGCCGGTCTGCACGATCACCGCGAGCGCATCGACGCCGTTTTCGGCGAATCCCGCGGTCGACACGCTGAACGAATGCTCGGCGCCGTTCCACTCGCCCAGCCGCAACCAGCGGCGGACCACGTTGTGATAGACGATGGTGCGCCCGCCGTTCTCGCCGCGGCCGATCGCAATCGGAACCGCCTTGGCAAGCTCGCACAGCCACACTTCCCCGCCCGCGGGCGCGGTCGAACCGGCCGCGACCGTCACCTCGAGCCGATCCGCGGAAACCGCGAGCTTCACCGGCACGGAGAGGGTCGACGGGTCGGCCTGCGTCGCGAGGATCGCCGCGTCGATCGCGGCCTTGTCGCTGCCCAGCGCATGCACCGCACCGTTGATCACGGCCTGCGGCGTGTAGACTTCGCGATCACCCCGGACGCGGGCGTAGCCGCGCTGCCGGGCGGTGTGGCGCGGATTGGCGAGCGTGTCCTTCCAGCCGAGATAATCCCAGTAATCGATCGGCAGGCTCAGGGCCACGATCGCCGGATCGCGCGCCAGTTCGCCCAGCAGGCGATCGGCGGGCGGACACGAGGAGCAGCCCTGGCTGGTGAAGAGCTCGACCACCGCGCGCGGCTCGGCGTGCGCACCGACGAGCGCAGCCGAAACGGCGATCGCCAATGCGGCCGGGAATGCGACGCGGCGCTGCATCCGATTCTCCGCTCCCCCGATCCAGCCTGCCCGCAGGCCCGGCCGACACTTAAGGTGCCGAGCGCCGGCGAAGCCACTCAATTCGCGGTGAGATGATCGGTTTTGCAGCCGAGCATCACGCGCTCTTTACCCTCCCACCGAACCCGGGTGTTCCCGGGTTCGGCAATATGGCTTGGTCGACGTCGGAAACATCCGATGTCGACTGAGGGGGAGGGTCGGCAGCGAGCATTTTGCGAGCTGCCGGGTGGGGTGAGTCAGTTTCACCCCCACCCGGCTCGCGTTCTTCGAACGCGTCATAGCCGATGCTCCGCATCGGCGTTGTTCAAACGGCGGCCGAAGGCCGCCTATGCCTCCCCCCTCCAGGGGGAGGTGGGAGCGCGGCGGGGGCTCAGGCGGCGAGACGCCGGAGCACGTAATGCAGGATGCCGCCGTTCCTGAAATAATCGAGCTCTTCGAGCGTATCGATGCGCGCGATCAGCGGTACGCGCTTGAGGGTGCCGTCGGCCCCGACGATTTCCGCGATCAGGCGCTGATGCGGCTTGAGCTCGCCGGTGATGCCGCGGATCGTCACGGTCTCGTCGCCCCTGACGCCGAGCGATTGCCACGAGGAGCCCTCCTCGAACACCAGCGGCAGCACCCCCATGCCGACCAGATTCGAGCGGTGAATGCGCTCGAACGATTGGGCGATGACCGCGCGGATGCCGAGCAGCGCCGTGCCCTTGGCGGCCCAGTCGCGCGAGGAACCGGTGCCGTATTCCCGGCCGGCGAAGACCACGAGCGGCACCTTCTCCTGCTTGTAGCGCATCGCCGCATCGTAGATCGGCATCTGCTGTTTCGACGGATAGTGCACCGTCACGCCGCCTTCCACCCCGCGCACCATCTGGTTCTTGATGCGGATATTGCCGAATGTGCCGCGCATCATGACCTCGTGGTTGCCGCGTCGCGTGCCGTATTGATTGAAGTCGAGCGGCTTCACGTTGTGGGCCATCAGATATTTTCCGGCCGGAGAATCCGGCTTGATCGATCCGGCCGGAGAGATGTGGTCGGTCGTGATCGAATCGAGGAACAGGCCGAGAATGCGCGCATCGACGATATCGGTGAGCGGCGCCGCGCCGCGGCCCATGCCGGAAAAATACGGCGGGTTCTGCACGTAGGTGGAACGGGGGTCCCAGGCGTAGGTGACGCCGCCGCTGATCGCGATCCGGCGCCAATTGGCGTCGCCCTTGAACACGTCGGCATATTTTCGGGTGAACATGCCCTTGTTGATGACTTTGCGGATCACCGCCGTGATCTCGCGGCTCGACGGCCAGATGTCCTTGAGGAACACCGGCTTGCCCTTGGCGTCGTTGCCGAGCGGCGACTTGACGAGATCGTGCTGCATCGAGCCGGCGAGCGCATACGCGACGACGAGCGGCGGAGAGGCCAGATAGTTCGCCCGCACGTCGGCATTGATGCGGCCCTCGAAATTGCGGTTGCCGGAGAGCACGGCGGCGGCGACGAGATCGTGATCGTTGACCGCCTTGGAGATCTCCGGCGCCAGCGGTCCCGAATTGCCGATGCAGGTGGTGCAGCCGAAGCCGATCAGGTTGTAGCCGAGCTGGTCGAGCTCCTTCTGCAGGCCGGATTTGGCGAGATATTCGGCGACGACCTGCGAGCCGGGCGCGAGCGAAGTCTTGACCCAGGGCTTGGGCTTGAGCCCTTTCTCGTTGGCCTTCTTGGCGAGGAGCCCGGCGCCGACCATCACGCTCGGATTGGAGGTGTTGGTGCACGAGGTGATCGCGGCGATGACGACGTCGCCGTGGCCGAGATCGTGGTGGCGTCGCTCGACCGGCACGCGCTTGGCCAATTCGCCCGCCTTGCCGAATTCCTTGTCCATGGCCTGCGCGAATCCCGCCTTCACCTCCTTGAGGAGCACGCGATCCTGCGGCCGCTTGGGACCGGCGAGCGAGGGCTCGACGGTGGCGAGATCGAGCTTGAGTGTCTCGGTGAAGACCGGATCGGGCGTGCCCTTCTGGCGCAGCAGCCCCTGCGCCTTGGCGTAGGCTTTCACCAGCGCCACGGTTGCGGCCGGGCGGCCGGTATTCTCCAGATAGCGCAGCGTATCCTCGTCGATCGGAAAGAAGCCGCAAGTCGCGCCGTATTCGGGCGACATGTTGCCGATCGTGGCGCGGTCCTCGACCGAGAGATGATCGAGCCCCGGCCCGCAGAACTCGACGAACTTGCCGACCACGCCGTGCTTGCGCAGCATCTGCGTCACGGTGAGCACCAGGTCGGTCGCGGTCACGCCCTCCTTGAGCCTGCCGGTGAGCCGGAACCCGATCACCTCGGGCAGCAGCATCGACATCGGCTGCCCGAGCATCGCGGCCTCGGCCTCGATGCCGCCGACGCCCCAGCCCAGCACGCTCAGGCCGTTGACCATGGTGGTGTGCGAATCGGTACCGATCACCGTGTCCGGGTAGGCCAGTTCCACGGTGGCGGTGCGGCCGTCGATCTTCATCTTCTGCTTGCGGGCAAAGACCGTGCGCGAGAGATATTCGAGATTGACCTGGTGGCAGATGCCGGTGCCCGGCGGCACCACCCGGAAATTCTCGAACGAGCGCTGCGCCCATTTCAGGAATCGGTAGCGTTCCTGGTTCTGCTTGTATTCCTCCGCCACGTTCTGCTTGAACGCCGAAGGCGAGCCGAAGAAGTTGACGATCACCGAGTGATCGATGACGAGGTCGACCGGAACCATGGGATTGATCTTGTTGGGATCGCCGCTCAGATGGCGCATGGCGTCGCGCATGGCGGCCAGATCGACGACGGCCGGCACGCCGGTGAAATCCTGCATCAGCACCCGCGCCGGACGGAACGCGATTTCGTGCTCGGAGCTGCGTTTTTTCAGCCAGGCCGCAACCGCCTTGATGTCGTCCTTGGTGACCGAGCGGCCGTCCTCGTTGCGCAGCAGATTCTCCAGCAGCACCTTCATGGACATCGGCAGCCGGGAAATACCCCTGAGCCCCCGCTTCTCGGCGGCCGGCAGACTGTAATAGACGTAGGTCCTGCTGCCGACCTTCAGGGTCTTGCGGGATTGAAAGCTGTCGAGCGAGCTCATGATTGCGGTTCCATCCGATCGGCGCCCGCCGGGGACGGCGAGGCGGAGGCAGTTTGACGCGCGAGCGCGCCCCGACCGGACGCGGCGCAACGGGGCGGTTTATAGAACTTCTTTCGTCGGGCGGGAGCACGTTTTTGACATGATCGCGCGGCGCGGCCTCCCCTTGTCCGCCACGCCGGCCGGCACGCTGCCGGCAAGGTCCTGAATTCATGCGACTTTCCGCCTCAAAGCTCGAATGCGTCCGGGGCGGAAAACGCGTGTTCGTCAACGTCGGCTTCGAGGTTGGGGCCGGCGAAGCGTTGCTGCTGCTGGGCCCCAACGGGGCCGGCAAATCCTCCCTGCTGCGCATGGTCGCCGGGTTGCTGCGGCCCGCGGCGGGAAGCCTCGAGCTTGCGGGTGGGGATTGCGACCGCAGCCTCGCCGAGCAGGCGCATTATCTCGGGCATCTCGATCCGCTGAAATCCTCGCTCAGCGTCGGCGAAAATCTGCGGTTCTGGACCCGCTTCCTCGGTGGCGGTCGCGTCTCACCCTCGCTAGAGGCTCTCCGGGCGGTCGGGCTCGAGCGGGTCGGCGATCTGCCGGCCGGCTATCTCTCGGCCGGGCAGCGCCGGCGGCTGTCGCTCGCGCGGCTGTTGGCGGTCGAGCGGGCGATCTGGCTGCTCGACGAGCCGGCGAGCGCGCTCGACGCCGATGGGCAGGCGCTGCTGCGCGAAATGATGCGCCGGCACCTTGCCGCGGACGGCCTGATCCTGGCCGCAACCCATGCGTCCTTCGGGCTCGATGCCGCCCGCGAGCTGCGATTGGGGGGCGGGCCGTGATGGCGTATGCCTTCCAGCTTGCTCCGGTTACCTCCCCCCTTGAGGGGGAGGTCGGCTTGCGCCATCCGAAATCGGCAATGGCCGATTTCGGCGGTTACGTTGGCCAAGTCGGAAACATCCGACTTGGCATGCGCGCAAGCCGGGAGGGGGGTATCGGCGCTTGCCGAAACGCGTACCCCCCTCCCCATCCCTCCCCCTCAAGGGGGGAGGGGGGCGATCGCGGCACGCACTCGGTCAAATTCGGCGAATGGAGTCGGCAGCCATGACCGCGCTCGCGGCGCTCCTCCTCCGCGACATGCGGCTCGCCGTGCGGGTCGGCGGCGGCGCGCTGATGGGCGTGCTGTTCTTTCTCTTGGTCGTCACCATGGTGCCGTTCGGGGTCGGTCCGGATCTCAAGCTGCTCGCCCGCATCGGCCCGGCGATCCTGTGGCTCGGGGCGCTGCTCGCCACCTTGCTGGGCCTCGACCGGCTGCTCGCGGCCGACCATGACGACGGCTCGCTCGACCTCATCGTGATGAGCCATGCGCCGCTCGAGCTCGCGGTCGCCGCCAAGGCGATGGCCCACTGGCTGACCACCGGTCTGCCCCTGGTCATCGCGGCGCCGCTGCTCGGCATCTTCCTCAACATCGATGGCGCGGCCATCGGCATCGTCGCGCTCACGCTCGTGGTGGGCACGCCGGCCCTGACCTTCATCGGGCTGATCGGCGCGGCGCTCGCGGTCGCGTTAGAGCGCGGCGGCTTGCTGTTGCCCGTCCTGGTGCTGCCGCTCACCGTGCCGGTGCTCATCTTCGGCATATCGGCGGCGGACGCCGCGATCCTCAACGCGGCGCCGTTTGGGGCACCGTTCCTCATTCTGATCGCGCTGACCCTGATGAGCGTCGTCATCGGCCCGTTTGCGGCGGCGGCGGTGCTCCGGCACGGCCTGGACTGAAGCTCCGAACCACGGCGCTCGGCCGCATTGCGCCGGTCATCCGCGCTCGGATATGAGGTTCTCCATGGAATGGATCGCGCCTGCCAATCCGTCGCGGTTCCTGGCGCTGGCCGAACGGCTGCTGCCCTGGCTCGCGGCCGCGACCGCGCTCGCGTTCGCGGCCGGGCTCTACGAGGCGTTCTTCGTCGCGCCGGAGGATTATCAGCAGGGCGCGACTGTGCGCATCATGTTCATCCACGTTCCCGGCGCCTGGCTCGGGATGCTGGGCTGGACGATCATGAGCGTCGCGGCGCTCGGAACCCTGGTGTGGCGCCATCCGCTCGCCGACGTCGCGCTGAAAACCGCGGCACCGCTCGGTGCGGCCTTCACCTTCGTGTGCCTCGTCACCGGCGCGCTGTGGGGCCGGCCGATGTGGGGCACCTATTGGGTGTGGGATGCGCGGCTCACTTCCGTGCTGGTGCTGTTCCTGATGTATCTCGGCCTCATCGCGCTCTGGCGCGCGATCGAGGATCCCGCGCGGGCGGGCCGCGCCGCGGCAGCGCTGACGCTGGTGGGCGCCATCAACCTGCCGATCATCAAGTTCTCGGTCGATTGGTGGAACACGCTGCACCAGCCGGCGTCGCTGCTGCGCGTCGGCGCCCCGACCATCCATCCGGCGATCCTGGTGCCGCTGCTGGTCATGGCGCTGGCGTTCACGCTGCTGTTCTTGACGCTCTATCTCTGCGCCATGCGCAACGAGATCCTGCGCCGGCGGGTGCGCACGCTGCGCCTACTGCAGGCTCAAGCCGCGCAAGGGGCGTGAGATGAATCTCGGGCCCTACGCGGCATTCATCGCCGCCGCCTATTCGCTCACGACGGCGGTCGTCGTCGGCCTGATCCTGTGGGTGCTCCTCGACTACCGCGCGCAGCGAAAGACCCTCGCGGACCTCGAGGCGCGGGGCGTGACGCGCCGTTCCGAATTGCCGCGCTAGGAATGGTCATGACGCAAATGCCGCAAACCGACGCGCCGCCCCGCAACCAGCTCGTGCTGCTGCTGCCGCTGCTCGGCTTTCTGGCGCTCGCGGCGCTGTTCCTGGTTCGGCTCGGTTCGGGCGATCCCGACCGAATTCCCTCGGCGCTGATCGGGCACCCCGCGCCGATGACGAATCTCCCGCCGGTCGCCGGCCTCGAGCGCGACGGCAAGCCGCTGCCCGGGCTCGATCCGGCCGAGTTCCAAGGTCACGTCAGCCTCGTCAACGTCTGGGCCTCCTGGTGCGTGCCGTGTCACGATGAAGTGCCGTTCCTGCAGCAGCTGGCGCAGGATCCGCGCCTCCGCCTCGTCGGCATCGATTACAAGGACCAGCCCGACAACGCCCGCCGCTTTCTCAACCGCTACGGCAATCCGTTCGCGGCCTCCGGGGCGGATGAGAACGGCCGCGCCGCGATCGAATGGGGCGTCTACGGCGTGCCCGAGACGTTCGTGGTCGGCCGCGACGGCCGCATCGCCTATAAACTCGTCGGCCCGATCAATGCCGAGAATTTCGAGCGCGTGCTCTTGCCCGAGCTCGCGAAGGCGCTGGGCGGGGGGCGAGGGAAGTAGGAAGGGCGCAAATCTCTGCCGGCGGCGCGCGGTGCAATGCACGGGTCCGCGATTTGACGGTCTGATCGCGCGCCTAACTTATCAAATGCGTAGCGTCCGATTTCGGACCGAAGGCGGATCATGCCGGCGGCAGGAGCGACTTCCGAGAAATGCAGTTCCGGACTCATGCAATGCGAGTCCCTTGGTCGAATTGAAACGCCCGCTCCTGACCAATTATGCTATCTTGTGTTTTCGTTGACCGCGACGGGTTCTTGATCGAGGAGGTAATTTTTGGGCCTGTTCTAATTCCCATGAGGAAAGATGGAGGAAGAGTTCGAAACCGATTTCTGGAAGGACGCCGAACGCCGCAAGATGTGGGACGACATCGTGCCCGGCGAGTTCCGCAAAACGATCCCCTATGTGCTGACGCTTGAGGCAATCCAACGATATTGCCGCGCAGTTGGCGAGGATCATCCACTGTATTTCGATGAGTCCTACGCTCGTACCACGCGCTACAACGGGCTGATCGCGCCGCCCTCGATCCACATTCTGCTGATGTTCGCCTGCACCCCGGTCGACGACTGGATGCGCAGCCCCGGCACCATAAATGCCGGCCAGTCCTGGAGCTACAATGTGCCGGCGCGGCCGAGCGATACCATTTCGCTGCAGGCGCGGGCGCTCGACAAGTTCATCAAGAAAGCGCGCCTGTTCGTCGTCCATGACAACGTGTTCTTCAATCAGCACGGCCAGGTGATATGTTCCGGGCGCGGTTGGACCATTCGGCCGATGTAGGGCAGGCCATGAAGCAAGCGTTCGACGAACTCGAGGTTGGCCAAGCGATCGAAGGCCCGCGCTTTGCGGTGACGCGCGTGACGATCCGCGAGTTCTGTGAAGCTTCGCTCGACTACAACCCGCTGCATCTCGATGATGAATTCATGCAAGGTCGCTTCGGCAAGACCGAGTTCGGGGGTGTCATCATGCACGGCATGACCAATTTCGGTCTGATCACCCGCATGCTGACCGACTGGCTCTATCCGCGCGGTGGCGTCCACCGGCGGCTGGAGACGCGCTGGCTTAACCCGGTGCGGCCGGGCGACTCGATCCAGCCGCGCGGCGTGGTAACCGCGAAACAGGCGACCGCCAAGGGCCGCTGGGTCACGCTCCACATCGAAGTGTGCAACCAGCGCGGCGAGCAGGTTGCCCGCGGCGAGGCAATGGCAGAATTTCCCATGGCCTGACGCGACTTCCGAAATGGGTTCGGCATTCACCCGTCCCGCGCCGGCGTGGAGGTCCCGGCCGGCGCCTCGTATCGCATCAGCAGCGGGTATTGCAGCGCTGCGAACAGGAGCGTGAGCGGCATCACGCCGAACACCTTGAAGGCCACCCAGAAATCGGTGGATTGCGTGCGCCAGACGATCTCGTTGGCGAGCGCGAGCGCGAAGAAGAACAGCGCCCAGCGCAGGGTGAGCTTGCGCCAGCCCTCCTCGGTGAGATGGAACATCTCTCCGAACAGGACGGCGAGCAGCGGCTTGCCGGCCGCAAGCCCGCCCAGGAGGATCGCCCCGAACAACGTGTAGATGATCGTCGGCTTGAGCTTGATGAACAGCGCATCGTGCAGCAGGAGAGTGAGGCCGCCGAACACGATGACGACGATGGTCGAGATCAGCGCCATCAGCGGCACGCGCCGGGTCAGCCCATAGGAGACCGCGAACGCGACGATCGCCGCTATCATGAACGCCGCGGTCGCGGCAAAGATGCCCCAGCGCGAATTGGCGAGGAAGAACAGCATCAGCGGCCCGAGGTCGAGCCCGAGCTTGAGCAGCGGATGGATCGGCGGCTTGCCGGACGCCTGCATGGGATGATTCAACGTCAACTCCTTGCCGAGACCTGCTCACGCTCTGAGGGATCGCGCAGACGCGAGCCAAACTCCTCTTTCCCCTCTCCCCTTGCGGGAGAGGGTGGCGAGCACCGAGCCCTGCGAGGTGCGAGCCGGGTGAGGGGTTTTTGCATTCTCAGGAACTCAAAAGCTACCCCTCACCCGGCGCCTCACTTCGTTCGGCGCCACCCTCTCCCACAGGGGGAGAGGGAAAACGAGTATGCGGCTTGGACAAACTGCATATCTATTCCGTCGCCCTGCTCACTGCTCCACGCCGGCGATCGCGGCGGCAAAATCGCGCGCCACGAACGGCTCGAGATCGTCGACCCCCTCGCCGACCCCGATGCAATGCACCGGCAGCCGAAATCTTTCCGCGATCGCCACCAGGATGCCGCCGCGCGCCGTGCCGTCGAGCTTGGTCATCACCAGCCCGGTCACGCCGGCGCTTTTCGCGAATTCCTCGACCTGGGAGAGCGCATTCTGGCCGACGGTGGCGTCGAGCACGAGCAGCACCGCGTGCGGCGCCGAAGCATCGATCTTCTTCATCACGCGGACGATTTTTTCGAGCTCGCCCATCAGCGCCGCCTTGTTCTGCAGCCGGCCCGCGGTGTCGACCATCAACACGTCGATCCCGTCGGCGCGCGCGGCCTCGAGCGCCTCGTAGGCGAGAGACGCGGAATCCGCGCCGGGTTCGCGCGCGACGACGCGGGCGCGCGTGCGCTCGCCCCAGATTTTCAGCTGATCGATCGCCGCGGCCCGGAAGGTGTCGCCGGCGGCGAGCATCACGCTCCTGCCCTCGCGAAAAAATTTTGCCGCGAGCTTGCCGATCGTGGTGGTCTTGCCGGAGCCGTTGACGCCCACCACCAGGATGACGAACGGCTTTTCTTGCGGCGCGATCTCCAAGGGCTTCGCGACCGCGCCCAGCACTTTCTCGACCTCGCCCGCGAGGATGCGCTTGACCTCGTCGGGCTCGACCGTCTTGTCATAGCGGCCCTCCGCCACCGCGGCCGCAATCCGCCCCGCGACCGTAACGCCGAGATCGGCCCGGATCAGCACGTCCTCCAGCTCCTCGATGGTCGCGGCATCGAGCGGGCGCTTGGTGACGAGATCCGAGATGGCGCCGCCCAGCGCCGAGGCCGTGCGCTTGAGGCCTGCGCTCAGCCGCGCCAGCCACGGTGTTTTCGGCTCGTTCACGCCGGCGCCTTCCGCCGCAAAATCGGCAGTTGCTTATCGGCAAGGCCGAGCGGCAATCGGCTCCCTCCCCCTGCCGAACTCGGGTGTTCCCGAGTTCGGCCATTGATGATTGGTCCAAGTCGGAAACATCCGACTTGGACGCGGGGGAGGGATGGGGAGGGGGGTATCTGGCAAGGCGAAACTTTTACCCCCCTCCCGGCTCGCGCGCTTCGCGCGCGAGCCGACCTCCCCCTCAAGGGGGGAGGTAACCGGAGTATGTCGCTAGGCAGGAGCGATCCGGAGCGCGAGCTGTCGGTCATGGCCGCGAGGTGATAGCGGTTTCGCCATGACACCGGAAGGGATCGAGTGTCGCGTGCTCTATCGCGACGCGCTCATGATCGTGCTCGACAAGCCGGCCGGAATGGCGGTGCATCGCGGGCCCAAGGGCGGCGCGAGCCTCGAGGATTCCTTCGAATTTTTGCGCTTCGGGCTGCCGCGCGCGCCGGCGCTGGCGCATCGGCTCGACCGCGACACCTCGGGCTGCCTCGTGCTCGGCCGCCACCGCAAGGCGCTGGCGCATCTCGGCGCTTTGTTCAAGCACGGCCGCGTCGGCAAGACCTATTGGGCCATCGTCGAAGGCGGGCCGGATGCGAACGAGGGCGAAATCGACCTGCCGCTCGGCCGGCTCGACCCTACGCGCGGCTGGTGGATGCAGCCGGACGCGAAGGGCTTGCCGTCGTTGACCAAGTGGCGGGTGCTGGGACGATCGGCAGACTCGGTCACCTCCCCCCTTGAGGGGGAGGTCGCCGCCGCAGGCGGCGGGAGGGGGGTGGATTCAAGTGCCGGGGCAGATACCCCCCTCCCCAACCCTCCCCCTCAAGGGGGGAGGGGGCCGGCCGAGCAAGCGGCGGCGCCGCGAACACAGCGACTCACCTGGCTGGCGCTCGAGCCGGTGACCGGCCGCACGCATCAATTGCGCGTGCATTGCGCGGCCCAAGGCTGGCCGATCGTCGGCGACGCGATTTACGGCAGCGCGCCGCGGCACGGCGGTCCTGGGCTGCAACTCCACGCGGCCGAAGTCGTCGTCCCGCTCTATCCCCGGCGCGAGCCGATCCGGGTAACCGCTCCCGCTCCCGAGCACATGCGCGAATGGCTGATGCGGTGCGGGTGGCAGGCAGAGGGGCGGTGCCCCGGGCGGAGCGCACGGTGACGACCCCGCCGATCTGTGGATGCGATTATTCTAAAAAACAACCACTATACACAATTCTGCGGATTGAAATGGCTCAAGCGCCTGAGCTGCTTGCATTTTTTAAAAAATATACCTCCCGAAAACGCCGATTTTCGCGTTTTTTGCGCATTTCTTACGCCGCCGCGAGGAGCCGCCGGCCGTCGTGATCCGTAATGGCGACCTCGATCATGCTTCCGGGCTCGGCCGGGCGCGCGAGTTCGACCGTGAAATACTGCTCGGTGCGGCCGGCGGCGCCGGATTCCACCAGCACGCGGCGCGTCGCCCCGATCTCGCCGTCGAGGTGGCGCGCCAGCGCGAAAAATCCCCGCTCGCGCAAGCGCCGGGCCCGCTCCTTGACGGCGGCGGGTGCGACCTGGGGCATGCGTGCCGCCGGCGTGCCGGGACGCGGCGAGAACGGAAACACGTGGAGGTGAACGAGCCCGCATGCCGCGACGAGGTCGAGCGAGCGACGGAACATCGCCTCGGTCTCGGTCGGAAAACCGGCGATGATGTCGGCCCCGAATACGATGTCGGGCCGCAACGACCGCAATTTTGCGCACAGCGCGATGGCGTCGGCGCGGCAATGGCGGCGCTTCATGCGCTTGAGGATCAGGTCGTCGCCCGATTGCAGCGAGAGATGCAGGTGCGGCATCAGCCGCGCTTCTTGCGCAAAGGCATCGATGAGATCGGGATCGGCCTCGACCGAATCCACCGAGGAGAGCCGCAGCCGCTCGAGCTCCGGGACGTGCTTGAGGATCGCCTTGACCAGCCGCCCCAGCGGCGGCCGGCCCGGAAGGTTCTGGCCGTAGCTCGTGATGTCGACGCCGGTCAGCACGATTTCGCGGTAGCCGTTCGCGACGAGGCGCCGCACCTGGGTCACCACCTCGCCCATCGGCACCGAGCGCGAGTCTCCGCGTCCGAACGGGATGATGCAGAACGTGCAGCGGTGGTCGCATCCGTTCTGTACCTGCACGAAGGCGCGCGAAAGACCCTCGAAGCCGTCGATCAGGTGCAGCGCTGTCTCGCGCACGGAGTGGATGTCGTTGACCGCGAGCTTTTCCTCGGCCCGAACCGACAGGCCGGCACTGCGATCAAGATGATCCCGCGTCGCGCGCCAGGATGCTTGCTCGAGCTTGTCGGCGTTGCCGACCACGCGATCGACCTCGGCCATGGCCGAAAAAGTCTCGGGCTCGGTCTGGGCGGCGCAGCCGGCGACGACGATGCGCGCATCCGGCCGCTCGCGGCGCAGTTTTCGGATTTTTTGGCGCGCCTGACGGACCGCCTCGCCGGTGACCGCGCAGGTGTTGACGATGATGGTGTCGGTCAGCCCGGCGGCCGCGGCTTCGCGCCGCATCACTTGCGATTCGTAGGCATTGAGCCGGCAGCCGAAGGTCACGACGTCGATCGACATGACGAGCCTCAAGCGGCGCCGGCGGCGGAGAGGACCGGATCGAAGCGGCCGGAAAACTCGAATTCGACCGGGCCGGTCATCAGCACGTGATCGTCCGCTTCCCGCCATTCGATCTCGAGATCGCCGCCCGGCAAGCTCACCCTGACCTTGCGGCCGGTCCGGCCGGTGCGCGCGGCACAGACCGCGGCGGCGCAAGCGGCCGAGCCGCAGGCCCGGGTCAAGCCGGCGCCGCGCTCCCAGGTTCGCACCAAAATGCGCTCGCGGGAGACAACCGCGGCGAGCGAGATGTTGGCGCGCTCGGGAAAGATCGGGTGGTTCTCGAGCAACGGACCGATCGCCGCGAGATCATACGCCGCAACGTCGGCGACCCAGAAGATCGCATGCGGGTTGCCGACGTTCACGACACAAGGCGAATGCAGCACCGGCTCATCGATCGGCCCGATCTGCAGCTCGATGGCGCGGGTGTCGGCAAACGGCTCGCCGAGCGGAATCTCGTCCCAGCGCAACCGCGGCGTTCCGATGTCCACCGTGAAGAGCTCCGGACCGGCTTTTCGGCAAACCGCAACGCCCGCGCTGGTCTCGAAGCTGACCGCATCCTTGCCGGTCTCGGCGCAGACGAGCGCCGCGATGCAGCGCATACCGTTGCCGCACGCGCCGGATTCGGAGCCGTCGTTGTTGTAGATGCGCACATAGGCATGCGTTCCGGGCGTGCGCGGCGGATAGAGCGCCATCAGCTGGTCGAACGCCACGGATGCGGCGGCGGCGCGGGCTTCCGTCGCGGCGATGGCGGCGGGCTTCCCGCGCATGTCGACCACGACGATCTCGTTGCCGAGGCCGTTCATCTTGGTGAAAGCACGATTGGCGAGCGCGTTCATGACCGGTGCCGATGGCGATCCTTATATGGCCAAGGCCCGGCAATTTGCCAGCCGGTTCAGACTCGATCAGTTCACCTGAGCGCGCCGCGGTCTCCCACCTCCCCCTGGAGGGGGGAGGTCGGCGAGCGTTCGAAGAACACGAGCCGGGTGGGGGTGAAGCTGCATCACCCCACCCCGGCAGCTCGCAACATGCTCGCTGCCGACCCTCCCCCTTCAGGGGAGGGTGAAGCGCGCGCGATGCGCGGCAACGAGCTAATCAGGCGGAATTCGGCATGACGAATTTCTTCCACCGCAAGCGCGCTCCGGCATGCTAGACGGATCACGTCGGGGATAGCCCTGCCTGGCGCGCCGGGCGGGCAGGGCGGACAGGGAGAAAGCGATGTTCTCGATTCGCAAGGCGGCCAGCATCGGCCTCGCCGCCGCCGGGCTCGTGCTGGTAGGGCTGGCGCCGTCCTGGCCGCAAGCGGCCACGCCCTCGACGCCCCAAGCGCCGGCGGAGAGCGGGCCGAGCCAACCCGGCGATCCGTTCGGCGAGGAAGTGATGATGACGCCGAAACCGATCGTTTATCTGAAGGGGACGGCGACCTGGGACAGCGCCTACGACAGCATCGTCGACGCATTCAAGTCGGTCCGCGGCTTCATCGATCGCGAGAAGCTCAAGGCGGACGGCCCGCCGATCACCATTTACCTGGCGACCGACGACACCGGATTTCAATTCCAGGCGGCGATCCCGATCGTGGAGCCGCCCAAGGACGCGCCGCGCGGCGACCTTGCCGTCGGCAAATCGCCGGAGGGCAGGGCGCTAAAATTCGTCCACCGCGGCTCCTACGACGGAATGGACACCACCTACGATGCGATCACCAATTACCTCGACCAGAAGGGCCTCGAGGCCAAGGACCTCTTCATCGAGCAATACGTCACCGATCCGATCAATACGCCGGAGGACAAGCTCGTCATCGAGGTGTTCGTGCCGGTGAAGTGACGCGCTGACGCGAGCCGCAAACTCCAGACACCTGGGGGAAGGTCGCCGTCGCGAAGCGACGGCGGAAGGGGGGTATCTTCATTCGCGCCGTGAAATCCTACCCCCCTCCCTAGCCCTCCCCCACAAGGGGGGAGGGAACAGCGCAGAGTTTGCAGGGGTCGTTGATCTCAACCGGCTAGCCCTCCAGCTCCCACACCTCGCCCGGCTTGAGCACCCGGAACCGCTCCGGCGCGATTCCCGCCGCGCCGCGCGCCTCGATCAGCGCCCGTTCGGGCGCGTCGATCGCCTCGTCGGTGAGGTGAAAGGTGCCGTGGTGATGCGCCAGCGCGAGCTCGGCGCCGAGGTCGAGGAAGGCTTTGATGCTCTCCTCCGGGTTCATGTGCTGCTCGCGCATGAACCAGCGCGGCTCATAGGCTCCGATCGGCAGGATGGCGAGGCGGATCGGGCCCTGCCGGCGCGCCTCGCGGAAGCGCCGGCCGTCGCCGTAACCGGAATCCCCGACGTGATAGATGCGTCCGGCCGGCGTCTCGATCGCGAACGCGGCCCACAGCGCCTTGTTGCGGTCGAAGAAATGCCGGGCCGACCAGTGCCGCATCGGCATCAGCGTGACCGCGAGCGCGCCGAGATCGATGCGGTCGCCCCAATCGTAGCTCTCCGCGCGAATCGCTGCGTCGTGCCGGCGCATGATGCAATCATTGCCGAGCGGGGTGATCACGCGCGGGCGGTGGGTCGCGGCGAGCCGGGAGAGCGTTGCGAGATCGAGATGGTCGTAATGACAATGGGAGACCAGCACGGCGTCGATGGCGGGCAGCGCCTCGAAGGGAATGCCGGGTTCGTTGACGCGCTTGGGGCCGGCGAAGCTCACCGGGGATACCCGTTCCGACCACACCGGATCGATCAGCACGTTGAGGCCGCCCGCCTGGACGAGCAGGCTGGCGTGGCCGACGAACGCGACGCGCAGCCTCGCGCCCGCAACGCGCGGCGGCGGCCGGTCCGAATGCGGGCTCGGGTATGAAAGCGGCCATTCGGACTTCCGGCCGGAACTCCACCAGCGCACCATGTCGCGGATGCCTTTCGGCGGCACGCCGTCCGGATCGAGGAAGCGCAGCCCGTCGAAATGGTCCGAGATCGGCCCGTCGTAGTAGCGGGCGGTTGCGGCACGCGCGCCGAGCCCGCCGGTCCCGGCGGCGGCAGCGGCGGCCAACAGCGTGAACAGCCGGCGGCGCGAAAGTTTCATCGGGGCTCCTTGCTCGGGTCGATCATAACCGGAATCCGGTCATTCCGGGGGCGCCCCTGCGGCTCCGCACCGCGCCTTGACTTGGCCCCGGCGCATCCATAGCTTCCGCCCGCTCTCTGAAAGAGCGAAAATTCACTGGCCGACCGGTCGCAAGGGGCCGGAGGTCGACGCCCGACAGCGCGATGCGCCCTCGGGCGCAAACGTGTTTGCTTCGACCCTCTCCCCGCAGGGGAGAGGGTCGGGGTGAGGGGGATCCGGCCGCCGATGTGCGCGCTACCCCCTCACCCGGTTCGCAGCCAAGCTGCTCGCCGACCTCTCCCCAGTGGGGAGAGGTGGAGCGTGCTGCCAGGGCGAGTGCGCCGAACCTGGATGGATCGATGTTCGACAGCCTCTCCGAACGACTGGGCAGCATCCTCGACCGGTTGACCGGCCGGGGGGCGCTGAGCCAGGCCGACGTCGATGCGGCGCTGCGCGAAATCCGCCGCGCCCTGCTCGAAGCCGACGTGGCTCTCGACGTCGCGCGAGCCTTCGTCGACCGCATGCGCGAGCGCGCGGTCGGCGTCGAAGTCGTCAAATCGGTGACGCCCGGCCAGATGGTGGTGAAGCTCGTCCACGACGAGCTGATCGCGACCCTGGGAGCGCAGGGCGAAGGCGTCGATCTCAATGCGCCGGCGCCGATTCCGATCATGCTGGTCGGGCTGCAGGGCTCGGGCAAGACCACGACCGCCGCGAAGCTCGCGAAACGGCTGACCGAGGCCGCCAAGCGCAAGGTGCTGATGGCTTCGCTCGATACACGCCGGCCGGCCGCCATGGAGCAGCTCGCCGTGCTCGGGCGCCAGACCGCGACCGACACATTGCCGATCGTCGCGGGCCAGACCGCGGTGCAGATCGCGCGGCGCGCGCTCGAAGCCGGCAGGCTCGGCGGTTACGACGTGGTCCTGCTCGACACCGCAGGGCGCGTCACGCTCGACGATGCGATGATGGCCGAGGCCGCCGAGGTCAAGCGCGCGGCCGGCCCCCACGAAGTGCTGCTCGTCGCCGATGCGCTGACCGGCCAGGATGCCGTCAATCTCGCCCGCGCGTTCAACGAGCGCGTCGGCCTGACCGGGATCGTGCTGACCCGGGTCGACGGCGACGGCCGCGGCGGCGCCGCGCTCTCGATGCGCGCCGTGACCGGCAAGCCGATCAAGCTGATCGGCACCGGCGAGAAGCTCGACGCGCTCGAGGATTTCCATCCGGCCCGCATCGCCGATCGCATTCTGGGCATGGGCGACATCGTCTCGCTGGTCGAGAAGGCCGCGGCCACGATCGACGCCGAGCGGGCGCAGCGCGTCGCCGAGAAGATGCGCAAGGGCGCGTTCGATCTCTCCGATCTGCGCGATCAGCTCGAGCAGATGCAGAAAATCGGCGGCGTATCCGGGCTCATGGGCATGATCCCGGGCATCGCCAAGATGAAGAAGGAGATCGCCGGCGCCAATCTCGACGACCGCGTGGTCAAGCGGCAGATGGCGATCATCGATTCGATGACGTCCAAGGAGCGCCGCCAGCCCGACATCCTGAAAGCCAGCCGCAAGAAGCGCATCGCGGCCGGATCCGGCACCAGGGTCGAGGACATCAACCGGCTGCTCAAGATGCACCGGACCATGGCCGACATGATGAAGGCGATGGGCGGCGGGGGCGGCAAGCGCGGCCGCATGGGCGCGCTAGGCAATCTGTTCGGAATGGGCGGCGGCATGCCGAAGCCCGAGGACCTCGCCAAGCTCGCGCAACAGATGCCGGGCGGCCTGCCCGGCGGCATGCCGGGCGGGTTGCCGGGGCTGCCTCCGAATTTCCCGGGCGGCGGCCCGCCGGGACTTCCGGGCCTCGGCGGCAAATTGCCGGGCTTGGGCGGAATGCCCGGGCCGGGAAAAAAGAAATGACGAACTACTCAGTTCGTCATCCCGGGGCTCGAGTGAAGCGAGGGAACCCGGGATCCATGACCACGGTCCGCGAGAAATTGCGCGGTCGGTGTTCATGGATTCCGGTCTCGCGGGCTTCGCCCCCGCCCCGGAATGACAACGAACCAAAGGAGCTGACATGCCACTGAAAATCCGGCTGGCCCGCGCCGGCACCAAGAAGCGGCCGTACTACCACGTGGTGATCGCCGATTCCCGCGCGCCGCGGGACGGCCGGTTCATCGAGCGATTGGGCCATTTCAATCCGCTGGTGGGGAAAGACGCCAAGGATCGGCTCAAGCTCGATCTCGAAAAAATCAAGGCGTGGCTCGCCAAGGGCGCGACGCCGACCGACCGCGTGCTGCGGTTTCTCGACGAGGCGGGCGTGAGGAAGCGTCCCGCGCGCAACAATCCGAACAAAGCCCAGCCGAAGAAAAAGGCGCAGGAACGCGCGGCTGCCGCAGCGGGTGCCGCAGCGGGCGGCGGCGCCTCGCCGGCCCCGGCCCCGGTGGCGCCGGCTCCGGCCACGCCGGCCGCGGCAACCGAAGCTCCGGCGGGCGAGGCCGCGGCAACCTGAGCCTGATGATGGCAACGAAGCCGTCGCACTCCGGACCCTCTCGCCTGGCGGAAGAGGGTCGTCCGAGCCGGTCACGGCGAGAACGGGATGAGGGGTCCCGAGTCTGCGTGGCCCAGATCGGTGCCCCGCACGGCGTTCGCGGCGAAGTGCGCCTGCACTCGTTCACCGAGGATCCGATGGCGCTGACGGGCTACCGCCCGCTCGAAGCCGAGGACGGTTCCCGCGCCTTCGAGCTCGAGGCGCTGCGTCCCGCCAAGAATGTGCTGGTCGCCCGCTTCGCCGGAATCACGAACCGTGACGCCGCCGCCGAGCTGCGGAACCTCAAGCTTTATGTCCCGCGTGCACGGCTGCCGGATCCGGAGGACGAGACCTATTACCATCGCGACCTGATCGGGCTCACGGCGGTCGATCCGGATGGGGCGGTTTTGGGTACGGTCTCAGCCATGCAGAATTTCGGCGCCGGCGATCTCATCGAGATCGCACCCGCGGCGGGCGGGCCGAGTGTTCTGCTGCCCTTCACCAAGGCGTTCGTGCCGGTGGTGGACGTCGCGGCCGGCCGGGTTGTGATCATCAAGCTACCTTCCGAACCCTCTCCCCGCGCTCGGGTACCCTCTCCCCTTGCGGGAGAGGGTGGCGAGCGGACGCAGTCCGAGAGCCGGGTGAGGGGTCGATCCTCCGCCAAACCCCTCACCCGGTCCGAGCCTTCGGCTCGGCCCACCCTCTCCCACAAGGGGAGAGGGTGAAGCGCGGCTGTGGCTAGGCCCCCGATGTGGCGCGCGAGTGTGCTCAGCATTTTCCCGGAGATGTTTCCGGGGCCGCTGGCCCTGAGCCTCGCCGGGCGCGCGTTGGAAAACGGGCTGTGGTCGCTCGAGCCCGTCGACATCCGTACGTTCGCGACCGACCGGCATCGTTCGGTCGACGATACCCCGGCCGGCGGCGGCCCCGGCATGGTGATGAAGCCGGACGTGCTGGCGCGCGCGCTCGACGCCGGCGGACGCGATGATCGCCCGCGATTGCTGATGAGCCCCCGGGGCGTGCCGCTCACCCAGGACCGGGTCGAGGCCTGGGCCAGGGGCGCGGGCCTCGTGCTCGTGTGCGGCCGCTTCGAAGCGGTGGACGAACGGGTGATCGAGGCGCGGGGGCTCGAAGAGGTGTCGGTCGGCGATTATGTGCTCTCGGGTGGCGAGATCGCCGCGCTCGCCTTGATCGATGCATGCGTGCGGCTGTTGCCCGGTGTCATGGGCAAGGAGGCTTCGGGCGGCGAGGAGAGTTTTGGCGCGGGGCTGCTGGAATATCCGCAGTACACGCGTCCGCAGGCCTGGGAAGGCCGAGCCATCCCGGACGTGCTCCTTTCCGGCGATCACGCCAAGATTGCCGCGTTCCGCAGGAGCGAAGCCGAGCGCCTGACCCGCGAGCGGCGGCCGGACCTGTGGGCTGCCTATCTCGACCGGATCCGGGGTTCGACGACCAAGAGATGACAAATGCGCCGGCCTGTCGTATAGGCGGCGCCGACCCTTGAAAACATTGGCAGACCAGCGCCCCGCAGCGGCGCGGCCGACGGAGAATTCGCCATGGACCTGATCCGAGAGCTCGAGCAGGAGCAGATCGCCAAGCTTTCCGCCGGCAAGGAAATTCCCGATTTCGGCCCCGGCGACACCGTGCTGGTCAACGTCAAGGTGGTCGAGGGCGAGCGCAGCCGCGTCCAGGCCTACGAGGGCGTGTGCATCGGCCGCTCGGGCCGCGGCCTCAACGAGAGCTTCACGGTGCGGAAAATTTCCTATGGCGAGGGGGTCGAGCGGGTGTTTCCGCTCTATTCGCCGATGATCGATTCCATCAAGGTGGTCCGCCGCGGAAAAGTGCGCCGCGCCAAGCTCTATTACCTGCGCCAGCGGCGCGGCAAATCGGCGCGCATCACCGAGAAGCAGGATCGCCAGGGGGCCGGGCAGGCCGCCGCCGCCGCGACCGCCGCCGCCGCCGAGCCGGAAGAGGCCGCCGCCGAGTGAGCGCGCTCTCTCGCGCCGAACCGAAATGGATACATGCGTATGGCGAAGCCGCGTACCCTCTACGACAAGATCTGGGACGACCATCTGGTCGACGAGCAGCCCGACGGCACCTGCCTGATCTATATCGACCGGCATCTCGTGCATGAAGTGACCTCGCCGCAGGCGTTCGAGGGCCTGCGTCTCTCCGGCCGCAAGGTGCACGCGCCGGAAAAGACCCTCGCGGTGGTCGATCACAACGTCCCGACCACGGACCGCAGCAAGGGCATCGACGATCCGGAGGCGGCCACCCAGGTCGCGACGCTCGCCGAGAACGCCAAGCTGTTCGGGATCGAATATTACGACGCGCTCGATCGCCGCCAGGGCATCGTCCACATCATCGGCCCGGAGCAGGGCTTTACCTTGCCGGGCACCACCATCGTGTGCGGCGACAGCCATACCTCGACCCACGGCGCGTTCGGGGCGTTCGCGTGCGGCATCGGCACCTCCGAAGTCGAGCACGTGCTCGCCACCCAGACGCTGATCCAGACGAAAGCCAAGAACATGCGGGTGACGGTCGACGGCAAGCTGCCGGCCGGCGTCGCCGCCAAGGACATCATCCTGGCCATCATCGGCGAGATCGGCACCGCGGGCGGTACCGGGCACGCGATCGAATATGCCGGCGAGGCGATCCGCGCGCTGTCGATGGAAGGCCGCATGACGGTCTGCAACATGTCGGTCGAGGCCGGCGCCCGCGCCGGCATGATCGCGCCGGACGAGGCCACCTTTACGTATCTCAAGGACCGGCCGAAGGCGCCGAAGAGCGCGGCCTGGGACGCGGCGCGACGCTATTGGGAAGGGCTGCCGTCCGACGATAACGCGGCGTTCGATCGCGAGGTGCGGCTCGACGCCGCGAAGCTGCCGCCGCTCGTCACCTGGGGCACCAGCCCGGAGCAGGTCGCGGCCGTGACGGGGCGCGTCCCGGTCCCCTCCGAGATCGCCGACGAGGGCAAGCGACACTCGGCCGAGCGCGCGCTCGCCTACATGGGCCTCAAGGGCGGCGAGAAGATCACCGACATCGCGCTCGACCGGATCTTCATCGGATCGTGCACCAATGCCCGCATCGAGGATCTGCGCGAGGTCGCCCGCATCGTCCAGGGCAAGAGCGTCAATCCCAACTTGAACGCGATGATCGTGCCGGGCTCGGGCCTGATCAAGGCGCAGGCCGAGGTCGAGGGGCTCGACAAGATCTTTCTTAAAGCCGGATTCGAATGGCGCGAGCCCGGCTGCTCGATGTGCCTCGCCATGAACGCCGACAAGCTCGCGCCGGAAGAGCGTTGCGCCTCGACCTCGAACCGCAATTTCGAGGGGCGCCAAGGCTTCAAGGGCCGCACCCATCTGGTCTCGCCCGCCATGGCGGCGGCGGCGGCGATCGCCGGCCGCTTCGTCGACGTGCGCGAGTGGCGTAGTAATCAGTGATCCGTGATCCGTGACGTTGATCCTCTGGTCACCGATTTCGGATTACTGACTTCTGATCGCTGTCAGCCGCGCACCCACCAGCAGCGCATGTAGGGCATGACCACGCTCGTGCCCCAATACGGCCGCCAGACCTCGCGGTAGCCGTCGACGCACTCGCGATAGAGCAGACGCCCCGGATGGACTTCGATGCGGGGACGGGTGCGCACGGTGCGGCGGGGCGGCGGCTCCGGTACCGTCTGCGCAAGGCGCGTTTCGCCGGCCGGTGCGCTGCGATCGGTCTCCGCTGCGTTCGCGCGGTCAGCGGGCGTGACCGCGAACAGACCGAGCGCCATACCGCCGGCAATCATGACAAGTCTTTTCGGCATTCCGTCCCCTCTCGGCTTCGGCCACGCTCCCGCATCCAAGCGCGGCCGTCAATCGCCAGCCGGGTGTTGGCTTACGACGGAGCCGGTATAATCCGCGCGCACTTCGAGGACCCCTTGCCATGTCCGCTCAGCTTTACTTGGCCTATGTGGCCGCGTGCTTCGCGATCGTCATCGTGCCCGGCCCCACCGTGACGCTGATCATCGCCAACAGCCTGCGCCACGGCGCGCGCGCCGGGCTCTTGAACGTCGCCGGCACGCAGCTCGGGCTCGCGGTCATGATCGCGATCCTGTGCATCGGGCTCGCGTCGATCATCGCCACCATGGGGGTCTGGTTCGATTGGGTGCGGCTCGCCGGCGCCGCCTATCTGGTCTGGCTGGGCTGGAAGCTTTTGCGCGCACCCGGGGCGCTCGATGAATCGGGCCGGGTGCCGGCGCCCCCGCGCCCGCCCCGCTCCGGGTTTTTCCTGCAGGGATTCCTGGTGATCTTGAGCAACCCGAAGGTGCTGCTGTTCTTCGGCGCCTTCATCCCGCAATTCGTCGACCCGAGCGGCAATGCCGTCTCGCAGGTGGTGCTGCTGGGCGCGACCTTCATGGCGGTGACGACGCTTTGCGACGGCGCCTACGCGGTCCTGGTCGGAAAATTGGGGCTGGCGCTGTCCGGGCGCCGCGTGCGCCTCGCCTCGCGCCTGAGCGGCGGGCTCCTGGTCGGCGGCGGCATCTGGCTCGCGCTGGCTCGCGCGCGCTGAAACAGCATGGCCCGCGACGCTGCGATGAACGATCCGCCGTCTTCCGACCCGACCGCCTGGCGGTTCGCAAAAGCCCCCTCGCTCGACGAGATCGAGGCGCTGGCGGCCGCGGCATTCCGCCGGCTGCCGCAGCGGTTCCGGCAGCTGTGCGGCAATCTCGTGATCCGGGTCGAGGACTTCCCGACGGACGATGTCCTCGAGGAGATGGGACTGGAAAGCGAGTTCGATCTCCTGGGTCTGTTCCACGGCGTCGGTCTGCCGTTCCAGTCCGAGAGCGCGCCGGTGCAAATGCCCAATCTGATCTGGCTCTACCGCCGGCCCATCCTCGATTATTGGGCAGAGCACGAGGAGACGCTGGGTAAGATCGTCACCCATGTGCTGCTGCACGAGATCGGCCACCATTTCGGCTTTTCCGATGAGGACATCGCGGCGATCGAGGCGGACGTAACATAGGGGTCCGCACGAAGCGTATTCTGGCACCGATCGCCGGACCTCGGGACGAAACGACACCCTTCCGCCGGGCGAGCGTTCGCGTTAAAGGCAGTGCGGGCGAGGAACCGGCAGGAAAACCAACATGGAAAAATTCACCGTGCTCGAAGGCGTCGCGGCGCCGCTGAAGATGATCAATGTCGACACCGACCGGATCATCCCCAAGCAATACCTGAAAACCATCAAGCGCACCGGGCTCGGCAAAGGCCTGTTCGCCGAAATGCGCTACGGGGCCGACGGCAGCGAGAATCCCGATTTCGTGCTGAACAAGCCGGCCTATCGCAAGGCGAAGATCCTCGTCGCCGGCGACAATTTCGGCTGCGGCTCCTCGCGCGAGCACGCGCCCTGGGCGTTGCTCGATTTCGGCATCCGCTGCGTGATCTCCACCTCGTTCGCCGACATTTTTTACAACAATTGCTTCAAGAACGGCATTCTGCCGATCAAGGTGTCGCCGCAGGATCTGGAGAAATTGTTCGACGACGCCGAGCGCGGCGCCAACGCCACGCTGAGCATCGATCTCGACAAGCAGGAGATCCGCGGCCCCGACGGCGGCATGGTGAGATTCGACATCGACCCGTTCCGCAAGCACTGCCTGCTCAACGGGCTCGACGACATCGGGCTCACCATGGTCAAGGCGGGAAAGATCGCGAACTACGAGCAGAAGACCAAGGCCGAGCGCCCGTGGCTGTGAGGGCCATTGCGATCGTGCTGCTCGGTCTGCTGCTGGCGGCGCCGGCGGCGATCGCGCAACGAACCACGTTCGACGGCCTTCTCGGCTGCGAGCGCTATGCGGCGGTCGAGTTCAAGCGCCGCAACCCGGCGTTCCGCCGCTTCGTGATCGATCGTGCGAGCGTGGCGGTCGACCGATTCGCCGACAAGGTCGGAAGCCAGTTCGTCTCCACCATCTATCACGGCCGCGCTACCTACGACGCCGGCGGCGGCGCGAAGATCGTGCGCTTCCTCTGCCTGCACGGCGGGGTCGAGCGCGGACCTTTGTTCGTCTATGCGCTCACCGATTGATATGGCCAAGCCGCAAACGCTCTTTAACCTCCCCTTGAAAAGGGGAGGTCGACCACGAAGCGGTCGGGAGGGGATTGCGACCCCCTCCCGGTTCGCGTCTGAGGACGCTCGCCGACCTCCCCCTTTCAGGGGGAGGTGAAGGCGCGCGTGCGGCCCGCTATGCGCTTGCCGATTGAGCGATCGCGTCGGCGATCGCGACCGTGCGGCGCGCCATCTCGGCATGCAGCCGCTCGACCATGCGGCCGTCGATGCGCACCACGCCCTTGTCGGAATTCTCCGGAAGATCGAAGGCCGCGAGGATTTTCCGCGCGCTCTCCACTTCGTCCGCGGTCGGCGAGAACGCGGTATTGCACGGCTCGATCTGGCTCGGATGGATCAGGGTCTTGCCGTCGAAGCCGAGCTCGCGGGCCTCGGCGCATTCCCGCGCAAAGCCCTGGGCGTCGCCGATGCCGTTGAAGACGCCGTCGACGATGTCGAGCCCATAGGCGCGCGCGGCGGCGACGCAGGTCATCAGCCAGGGGAGCATCGGCGCACGCCCGGGCACGATCTTGGCCTGGGTGTCTTTGGCCAGATCGTTGGTGCCCATCACGAAGCCCGAGAGCCGGGTCGCGGGCTCGCCCGCGGCCGCGGCGATTTCTCCCGCGTTCAGGATCGCGAGCGGCGTCTCCATCATGGCCCAGATGCGGATTTTCGCATCGGCGCCGAGCGCGGCGAGTTTCGCGCCGTTCGCCGCGAGATCCGCGGGCGTCGACACTTTGGGGAGGAGGATCGCGTCGGGCACGGCCGCGACGGCGGCCGCCAGATCCTCGGCGCCCCAGGGCGTGTCGGGCGCGTTGATGCGGATGAAGATCTCGCGCCGGCCGAAGCCATCGGCCCGCACCGCCTCGCACACCTGCCGGCGCGCGATCGGCTTCGCCTCGGGCGCGACCGCGTCCTCGAGATCGAGGATCAGCGCGTCCGCGGCGAGCGTCCTCGCCTTCTCGATGGCGCGCGCGTTCGATCCGGGCATGTAGAGCATGCTGCGGCGCGGACGCACGGCCATCGGATCTCTCACCTTGATGAGCGCGCGTTCCCCGGACCGCGCGGCGCGTCCTTCGACGCGAGCGCCGTCATCCTGAGGTGCGAACCCGACGCAGTCGGGTGAGCCTCGAAGGACGGCACTCGCGCCTCAGGACGACGAATGGTGCGACGTGCATCCGGGGTCCCGCACTGCTTCGCGAAGCGAGCTTGTGTAGCCAAAGCAGGACATGGACGCCAGGCGAAGTTACTCCTGGGTCCCGGATCGTCGCTCGCGCGATGCGCTCGCTCGTCCGGGACACGATGCTATTTGGGCCTAACGCGACGTCGTTCCGCGGCGCCGCGCAGCGGCGAGCCCGGAATCTACCGTGTCGCGTGTCAAGGGGCCATGCCACGTTTCCAGGGTTCATCGGAGCGAAGGACACCGTTGGCGAAGACGACCAGGCGACGCATGAGGGCGATGAGGGCGACCTTAGGA
>Ga0153941_1000038_pt1 | contig 95316 bp, 85 predicted proteins | sample TSNJ025MetaG_FD_104733 | JGI IMG/M metagenome (GOLD analysis project Ga0153941, IMG submission 104733) | Attine ant fungus gardens microbial communities from New Jersey, USA - TSNJ025 MetaG | ecosystem: Host-associated > Fungi > Mycelium > Unclassified | place: USA: New Jersey, Brendan T. Byrne...
AGCGTGGCACCCGCCGAGGCCTGCAGCAGGTTGTTGCTGGTGATCTGCGTGGTCTCAATGTCGAGCTTCGTGCCGGGGCCGATCGCCTCCAGCGTCCCGGTGTTGGCGATCGTGCTCGCCCCGCCGCTGTCGTCGATCGTCAGCGTGCCGCTGGTGACCTTGAACTCGTCGCTCGTCGTGATCGCCGCGGCGTGGATGGCGCTGGTCCCGGTCGACACCACCGTGCCGTTGTTGGTCAGCGTGCCGTTCTTGATGGTCGCGGTGTCGAGCTCGAGCAGCGAGGAGGCGTCGACCTGCACCTTCGCGGTGGCGTCGTCCGTCACCGTCACGCTCTGCAGGTCCAGCGTGCCCCCCGTGGTCGCCAGCAGCTTGCCGGTCCCGGTGTTGGAGACGTCGTCGTTGACCTGCAGCGTGCCGCCGCCGGTCGCCTCCAAAAGCCCGGCGTTCTCGATCGGGTTGCCGGTGTTGAGAATCAGCAGCCCCGTGGCATTGATGGTGCCGAGGGTCTCGTTGTCGAGGTCGAGACTGCTGATCGTCCCCGACCCCACGATGGTGTTGTCGATATTGTCGAGCTCGTTGGCGCCCAGCTGGCCCTTGATCGTCCCCGCAAGTGCTAGCTTGCCCCCGCCGTTAAGCTTGAGCGAGGTAACGTCGACCAGCAGCGTCGAGGTCGCATCGATAACGATGCCCTTGAGGCCGGTCCCGCTGTTGTTGATCTCACTGTCCTTGACGTCGAGCTCGCCGCCGCCCGTCGCCTCCATCAGCCCGACGTTGGTGACCGTGTTGCCGGTGTTGAGCGTGAGCACGCCGGTGGCGTCGATCGTCCCGCCCGTGTCGTTCTGCAGCGTCAGTTTGTGATCGCCTGTCCCGATCGTGCCAGCGCCGACAATGGTGTTGCCGAAGTTCTCCAGCGTCTCGTTGTTGGTACCGTTGCCCTCGATCAGGCTGCCCAACGCCAGCGTCACCGTGCCATTACCGGTGAGCTTGAGCGTGCCGCCGCCCGCAACATCGACCTCCAGGAAACTGGTGCCGTCGACGACGATACCTTTGCCGGGGGCGGTCCCGCTGTTGTTGATCTCGGTGTCCTGGACGTCGAGCTTGCCGCCCCCGGTCGCCTCCAGAAGGCCGGCGTTGATGATGGTGTTGCCCGTATTGAATACGATCTTCGCGCTTGTTCCGCTTGCGTCGATCGTACCGCCCGCATCGTTTTTCAGCTTCAGCAGGTGGCCGCTACTACCGATCGTGCTCGTGCCCAGCGCCGTAATCGTATTGTCGACGTTCTCCAGTGTCGGGACTTGGGAGAGATTGTCGACGCCGAGGATCTGGCTTCCAGTGTCAAGCTTGACCGCGCCGCCGCTATCGAGCGTAAGGATACCAGAGTGATCGCCAGCGGTTGACGTCTGGGCATCCACCAACAACGTGCCCTTGAGCTCGATGGAGCCGAAATTGTGGATGGTATTGACGGTCGTCCCATTATCTACGCCGCCGACCTGCAAGGTGGCTGCGGTCTCCACCACAATGCTGCCGCCGAGCTTATTCGTAATGTTGGTCGTCGAAAAATTGCCGCCAGTTATGTCGAGCGTAATGGTGTGCGAAGAGCTGTCCGGTTGGATCAGCAAACTATCTATATTGACGTCGGCGGGAGTGACTGGAGGATTGAGGTTCGGGTTATTGACGGTGACTATATAGCTCCCCGGCGCGTCGATGATGACGTCCTGGCCGGGGATCGGAATGGTCCCGGTGCTCCAGTTGATCGCGGCGTTGGCCGCGTCGTTCCATTCTCCGCCGAGGTTATTGATCCAGTGAACCGGACCGATCGAGGAGGTCACATCCGTGGTCAGATTCAGAGTCGAAGAGGATGAGACGTATCCGCCCGGTCCAAACACCGTGGCGGTCAGCGTCAGGGTGCCTGAGGTCGTGCCCGGACCTGGGTGCTGCAAATTGGTAGACGATTGGAGGAGGAAGAGTCCCGAAGCAACAGCAGGACCCGGAATAGAGATGTTATCGGTCAGCCCGGTGCTGATGTGGGAGAACGTCCCATCGGCGCTGTAGATCTTTTCCCCCGCCGGCAGTCCGACCACCGTCAGCGTCACCAACGTGTCGCCCGCCGGCACACCGATGATGAGCGGAACGCCGACCTGCGAGGGAGCGCTCCCGCCGAGAAACACCGGCGTGGTTTCATCGTTGCTGACCGGCAGCACCGTGAATGCCGCCGGGGGCGTAACAAAGACCGCGGTACCGCCGCCCGAGCCGCCCGAGCCGGAGTTCGACCCGGTCGTCGTTGTCGGCAGCACCGGGGCCGGTGCGAACGTCGGAAACGGCGAGAGCAGGCCTGGTCCCGGTCCATTGTTGCCGAACCCGCTCGAGCCACCGCCATTGGTCGATTTCGTGTTGGCGTCGTTCGGCTGCTGGACGAAGTCCTGGCCCGAGACGAAGGTGTTGAAGGCCGCCCGATAGGCGTCCTGGAAGGCCAGTTTTTGCGCCGCAGAGAGCGCAAGGAACTGGGTCCCTTTCGGGCCTAGCGTGACCATGACGTCGGGATCATCGACGACGGCCAGGACCTTCGACGGGTCGTCGTGCGACAGCAGAACGAACGTGCCGTGCGGCGCGTCGGCTTTCGAGTTCAGTTCAATGGTGCCGTCATCCAGGAACACCGTGCCGTCGAGCGCGGCCACTTGCGTCCCGCGCAGGTCCAAGATGCCGGCCGGCGTGTCGACCTTGATGTCGCTATCGTCCGGCACGCGGAACGTGAACGTCCCCTCGAGCAGGCTGATCAGGCTCGAATCCGCAGTCCCGCTGGGGTCGAATTCATTCAGCACCATCCGGGCATTGGCGGACAGGCTGAACGCAGTGCCATCCGCGAAGGCGATACCCGCCGAACCATCGGCTCCGGTCTGCACCACGTCGCCCCGGCAGACGAGATCGCCGAGGCTCGCCTGCGTGACGACGCCGTCGGCATGCATGATGGTGACCGAACCGCTTACGGCGTCGATCCTGCCGATGACCGCCTTGCGGGCCACATCCCCGGCCGGGGCATGGTCGGGCTGCGCGAGCGCGTACTGGCCCGGATGCTCGGGGCCGGCGAGCATGCCGACGAGCTTGCCCGGCAGAACCGCGCCCTCGGGAGATTGCAGTGTGGGCAGCTTTTCGTGGGCGAAATAGTCGTGAACGACGACCTTCTTGCCGTCGCCGGCAAGGATCAAGTCATGCCCCGAACGCTTGAAATTCCCGGAAAACAGCAAGTGGGCGTCCGGGATGGTGATCAGGTCGCCGGACGGGTCATAGCTGGGCGCCAAGTCCTGGGTCAGACTCGTCCCCGACCCGGTCTCGTCCGGCGCAATGATGCGGGACATATGTAACGTCTTCCCCGTGCGTCGGGGCCACCTCGCGCCGCGCCTGGCTTACCGGATTTTCTTATTTTGGCCGCAGCCGCCTTTGGCCCTGTTTACGCTTTATAAATCTTGCGCCTTTGCCCATATCCTCTTCAGGTTTTTCGCCAGTTTTGTCAATCATTGACTAGGGAAAAACCCCGCCCGCGGTCACAAGTGATTAACGACGACCGGTGCTCGATATTTGAGTGGAATTCGCATGCCGGCCACGGAGGCTTCCTCGATGCCATGGTTAGCGGTTCGTTGCGCGGATTGGGGTGATCTAGGTCACTCTGCCGACGATTTTTCTCGGCGTCGCCCGACCTGGCAGGGTCGCCGCGCGCGCAATCCGATGGATCGAAGGGGGCCCGGGAGGGCGCCACCCGCGGCGTTGCGCCACAAGCGGTTCGACCGCCCCTCCCGCGAGCGTCGAGCCTCTGTCCGGTTCGGGTACAAGCCGCGGCAGCCAGTTGTGGCAAAAAAGGGGCGCCGAGCGAGCCGATCCAAAGCCAGGCCGCGATCCAGTGCGATTTGCTGTACGTCGCGTCGTCTTGAGGAATAGGCTCACCCGCCCCATATGCCGGTCTGGCCACAGGCTACTCGGACGGCCAATCCCTGCAGTCGCGCCGGTTCCTCAAGGGGGTTGAGGATCGACCCTGAACCAGCCCGGGGCGGTAGCGTTGATTCGCCGGCAAGACCACGCTAGTATACGGTGTTGAGTCCCCCGCTACAGCCAGGAGCGAGCCATGCGCGCGCGTGCAGTCGCCTTGTGGGTCGGCCTGACCCTCTCCGCGAGCGGTGTCCTGGCGAGTGCGGCCTGGGCACAGAGCGGCGCTTCGCAGCCGGCGGCGCAAGTCCAACCGATCGGCAAGATCGAAACCGCCTCCGGCGCGGTTACGCTGACGCACACACAGGCCGTGATCGTTCAGGCGAACATCGGCCCTAACGGCGGCCTCGGTCAGGCCAAGGTCGGCGATCTCGTTTACCAGGGCGATCTAGTCCAGACCGGACCCGATTCCGCGGTTGGAATGGTTTTCACCGACGGCACCGCGTTCAATCTCTCCGCCAACGCCCGCATCGAGATGAACGAATTCGTATACGACCCGAACGGCACGTCCAATTCGGCTTTCATCAGCCTGGCCAAGGGGACATTCACCTTCATCGCCGGAAAGGTGGCCAAGACCGGCGACATGAAGGTCGATACGCCGGTCGCGACCATGGGAATTCGCGGCACCGCGCCCCACGTGGAAATCTCGGAAGACGGCACCGTTCATTTTGCGACTCTCGTCGAGGAGGGTTTGTCCCGAGAGCCCACCCAGCAGAAAAAGCCCGGCACGCCCGCTCAAGAGAACAAGCGCGCGGCACCGGTCCAACAGAACAAGGGCGGCGCGCCGGCGGAACAGCGCCAGCGGCAGGCCGGGAATGTGCCGTCGGCGGGTGCCGATCAGGCCATGGCGGACCAGAACAGGAAGCTCAAGAGCCTCAATATCTGCCGAGGTTGTTGAAGCGCGCTCGCTCAGCGCACAACATTTTGATGAGGTGTCCGCCCCACGCTACGGTGTGGGGCGGCGTTTTGCGCTCTTCCTTGCTCTTTCCCATTCGAACGTCTTCACGCTAGATTCCGTCTGCGCGTGTGGCGATGCGTGACGGGAAGCGAGCATGAGATCCATGGCAGCGGGTGTCGTCCGGGGCGCGGCCTCGTTGATGATAGCGTTATCGCTCGGGACAGCCGCGCTGGCGCAGAGCCCCAGGCTCAAGAATATCGAAATGTGCAACGGCAAGGATCGTTCATCGCCCGATCCTCAGATCGACGGCTGCACGGCGCTGATCGAGTCGACCGGAGAAGAGGGAACGACCCTGGCCATCGCCCATAACAATCGCGGCAATGCCTACACCGCCAAACAGGAATACGACCGCGCGATCCAGGACTATGACGAATCGCTCAAGCTCAGTCCCGAGTACGCCCGCGCCTTCAACAACCGCGGCGTGGCCTACGAGAAGAAAGGCGAGTACGACCGCGCTATCGAGGACTTCGATCGATCGATCAAAATCAATCCCAACTATGCCGGGGTTTTTGCCAATCGCGCAGAGGCCTACCAGAGCAAGGGCGAGTACGACCGCGCGGAGCAGGATTATACCGAAGCGATCCGGCTTCAGCCGACGCTGGAAGCGGTTTGGAACGGACGCTGTTGGAACCGCGCCATACGCGGAGAATTGCAGGCGGCGCTCGCGGACTGCAATGAGGCACTCCGGTTGGAGCCCAAAGCCGCTGCAACCCACGACTCGCGTGCATTCACCTATCTGAAGATGGGCGAACTGGATTTGGCGATTGCCGACTACAGCTTCGCCTTGCGTCTCGATCCGCGGTTCGCTGCCTCGTTCTATGGCCGCGGGCTTGCCAGGCTCAAGAAAGGCGATCGAAGCGGCGGCAGCGCCGACATTGCGGCTGCAAAGGCGATCAAGCCGGCCATCGCCGAGGAATTTGCGCGCTACGGCGTCCAATAAGACGCGGCAGATCCCGTCCCGATGCTTAGCCGGTTCCCTCGTGGTCATCCGAGGCGCGCGGCGGCGCAGCGGCTCAATTTTGAGCGAACCGGGTTGGGATTCATTCACCGGATCGACAGAGACCCGCCGGCTCGCCGCCGACCTTAACCGGCTGGAAGCGCACGCGGGCTTATCCCGGCTCCCACAGGCAAGGGGCGGGGATCGGCGATGAAACGCCGGCTGGCGCCCTGGGCAAAGGGGCGTCAGCATGTGGGCGGCCGATCCCGCGCGCGCGTTCGCGCAAGCAACAGCGATTGCGTTCTTAGGTCTTGCAGCTCTGATCGTCCCAGCGCTCGCGGAGTCGATCGAATCCGCACCTGCGCAAAGTGGTCTCGGGTTGAGCCTCGATCGCCGCCTAGAACTAGAGGCCATTCAGCAGCCGTACCCGATACGGCTGGCCGCTCTCGTCCCCAACCCAGGTTTTGGCTCATCCCATTCCGCAGGCGCCGAGCCCTTCGGCTTGATCGCCTTTCAAGCCTCCGAGGGCGGGCTGTGGCGCAAGTGGCGCAGGGTCCAGCAGGAAATCAGGGCGGAGGCGCAGGTGCTGGCGCTTTGCCGCGCAAGTCCCGACGACTGCCCCTCCGACCCGGCACGGCGGTTCCTTGCCATTATCGCGAGCGGCCAGGCGCGCCACGGCCGCGCTCGGCTCGGCGAAATCAATCGGGCAATCAACCTCTCGATCCGCCCGATGAGCGATCTTGCTCAATATGGCGTCCTCGATCTGTGGACCTCGCCGCTCGCCACGCTTGCGGCCGGTGCCGGGGATTGCGAGGATTATGCCATCGCCAAATACGTAGCTCTGCGGGAAGCCGGCCTCGGCAACGAAGATCTACGCCTGCTGATCGTACGCGATACCAAGGTGCGCGAGGATCACGCCGTGGTCGCCGCGCGTCTCGATGGACGCTGGCTCGTGCTCGACAATCGTCGTCTCATGCTGCTGGAGGACGTGCAACTCAAGCAGTACGCGCCGATGTTCGAGATCGACGACGATGGCGTGAAACGGCTCATTTCAAGCGAGGCGCTTCGCAGCTCGGGACGAAATGATCCGAACGCAAGGCCCGCAGCTTCCGATTCCACGCCAGGCACGCACTAACGGTTCTATTCAGGTTGAATCGTTGAAGAACAGCCCGTTCAACGGTCTTTCTACGGATATCATCAGCCGCTAGCGCTACCTGCGGGTTTCCTCGCAACGCGAGCGAATGCGCCGGTGCGCTGCGAATCACCTTTCCCGCAGAACTTCCTGCGTGTATCGCGCCAGCGGCGACAACAGGTAACTCATAATTCGCCGCGAGCCTGTCTTGGTCTCGACCGTAACGGCCATCCCAGGTGATAAGTTGACCAAGTTGTCCTCGATTTGCATTTGCGTGCGGTCCAGCGACACGCGAGCGGCATACCCCAGATCCTGACCCTTATTGGCTTCGCTCGTCCCACTTTCGCTATTAGTCAAGCTCTGTTCGCCAGGCGCTGTCGTTCGGGCCCGATCGAACCACGCTGGCGATGCTCCCGGCCGCCCTTGCACGGCAGGACCGTGCGGCGTAGAGCATCGGCGATGGACCGGCGGAGCGTAGCGCAGCCCGGTTAGCGCACCAGTCTGGGGGACTGGGGGTCCCGGGTTCAAATCCCGGCGCTCCGACCAAATTTCCCGACAATGGGCTGCGGTCATTCCGACAAAAACCGGAACGTCTGTTCTCGGCCAAGGGGGGTTACGACGCCGACCTGTCACGCCGGAGGCCGCGGGTTCGAGTCCCGTCGCTCCCGCCATGTAATCACAAGAGAATTCCGAAATCGCCAACGTGTCATGACACTCACAGTTCCGCTGTGGCTCAGAATCGGCCCTTGTCCAGGCGCTCTTCACAGATACGTGATGCACGCCATCTGAAGCCTGCATTACGCTACCGGGGGAAGCAGGGGGTTACGCTTCCTCCAAAGGCGCGAATGGGATCCTGTGCGCCTAGGCAGATCGACCGACCCGAACGGAGACGCACATGGACAAAAAGATCGTCGGCATGGTTGGCGCAATTTCCGGATTGGCATCGCTTGACTCAGCGCAGGCCGCGACCGCACCGGGGCCCAGTGCGACCGAGCTTCTGGGAGCGCGATCCTATGCCGAGCTGCTCGATCCGATTCCGAACGCGCTCGCCCTATTGTGGGAAGTCGAAACGGCCGACGCAGCGCGGGAGGGACGAGTATCCGGAACCGACCCGAATATGAGGCTTGCGGCGCACCACCACCATCATCACCGGTACCACCACCACCATCACCATCATCATCTCTACCACCACCATCATCACCATCACCGCTGGTACCGGGGTCGCTATTGGGAGTATGGGGAGGGCCCATGCTGGGCGCGGACGCCCATTGGCTGGATTTGGACCTGCCGCTAGCGGGATTGCCAAGGGGGCTGGCCTCACCCAGCCAGCTCCCCGCGGCCTTCTAAGGTTCCGCAAAGGGTGACAAGGGCCGCGCCGGGCTGCCTGGTACGATCCGGCAGGTCGAGCGCCGTTCAGCAGCCCGGATGGATGGAGTGAATCCGGGATCTCACTAGGCTTTGTTCGAGCCGTGGGTTCGCTAGCGCGCGGCGGAGCGAATACGACCGTGCAGGCTGCTGCAGTTGATCCCCGCAATGAGCTCGGGGTCGAACACTACGGCCCGGTTCCTGCCGCTGCTCTTGGCCGAGTAGAGCGCGATGTCGGCGCGCTTGAGCAGCCGGTCGATGGTATCCCCGGGCTCCCATTCGCTCACCCCGAAGCTGCAGGTGAGCTTCAGCCGTTGTTTTTCCGTTTGCACGCGCATGGCCGAAATCCGGGCGCGCAGGTCCTCGGCGATGCCGAGAGCGGCGGAGCGGTCGCGGCCCTCCAGCAACATGGCGAACTCCTCGCCTCCGAGCCGGCCCGTGATCGCCGTTTCGCCGGCTACTTCCTGGGCGACCCGGCGAATTGCCTCATCGCCGACGTCGTGGCCGTACACGTCGTTGACGCGCTTGAAATGGTCGATGTCCATCACGATGGCGGAGAGGCAATCGAGCGCGTGGCCGCGCTCGCAGATCTCCTCCGCGCTTTCGAAAAACGCGCGGCGATTGAGCACGCCGGTGAGCGGATCGGTCAATGCCAGCCGTAGCAGCTCCTGCTGCATGTTGGCGAGGCGCTCGGCCGAGCGCAATCGCGCATACAGCTCCTCGGCCACTGGCGGTTTCCCGATGAAGTCGTCGGCACCGCTGTCGAGCGCTTCGATCAGCTTGTGCTGGTCGCGGTCGCACGACATCAGGATGATGTAGATGGGACGGCGGCAGGTCGCGAGCAGCCGGGCTTCCCAGCACAGCTCGATCCCCGACATTTCCGACATCGGCAGCAGCTCGTCGCTGGTGATCAGGGCGCCGACGCTGAGATCGGACCTGACACATTCCAGCGCTTCACGGGCGGCGACGAACGTGCGGACCTCGTGATTGCGCGTCGCGAGCAGGCGCGCGATGAATTTCAGCACGGTGCGACTTGGGTCGACGACGACGACACGCATGAGCGATCAGCACACGAGATTTGGGCCGAATGCCGGCCCGCCAGCGCTTGGTCAGGTTGCGCACCCTAGCTCCGCGGCGTTCTCCCGGCGTTAATGCCGGACACAATGTCGTCGGCATCTTTAAAAGACGCCGCCGAAAGACCTTAAAATTTTAGCAAATGCCGGTCGCCGGGATATCAGACCGCGACTTTGGCGAGGAATTGCTCGACCTGGTGACGAAGATCGGTCGCGGTCGTCCCGACGACTTGCGAGGCGTCGAGAACGTTCTCCGCGCAATCGTGCGTCTCGGTGGCCGCGCTGGCAATGTCGGCCAGCACTCCGACGATCATTTGCGTTCCCTGGGCGGCACTCGCCACGTTACGCGAGATCTCATCGGTCGCGGCATTTTGCTGTTGCACCGAAGCCGCCACGGCCGCGGTGTTGTGGTTGATCTCCTCCATCCGGGCGGTAATGCGCCGGATGGCTTCAACCACATCGCTCGAGGAGCCTTGCAGGGCAGAGATCCGCGCGTCGATTTCTTCGGTCGCTTTCGCGGTCTGGACGGCAAGCGATTTGACTTCGGATGCCACCACCGCAAAGCCCCTGCCCGCCTCGCCGGCTCGCGCCGCCTCGATGGTGGCATTGAGGGCCAGCAAATTGGTCTGACCGGCAATGTCCTGGATCAGCTTCACGACATCGCCGATCTGCTGCGCGATCCGCGCCAGCCCGGCGACCTTGTCGCTCGCGGCGTCCGCCTCGGTCACGGCCAATCGCACGATCGCGGTCGTTCCGTCGAGCTGGCGGCCGATCTCGGTGATCGAGCTCAATAGCTCGTCGGCGGCGGCAGCCACGGCGGAAACGTTGGTGGAGGCCTCGCCGGATGCGTCGAATGCGCTTTTGGAACGCTGCAGCGCTTGGTTGGAGGATCCCGACAGCATCGTTGCCGTGACCGCCAAAGCCTTCCCGCTCTCCCCTACCGTGGTCAACACCTTCTGCACCTGTTCGCGAAATTCGCGAATTGCGGCCTCGATCGCGATCCGCCGCTGCTCCTGTTCGGCCAACGCGGTCCGCTGCCGCTCGAGCCGCCGTTGCTCGGTTATGTCGTCGTGCGTGACCACCCAGCCGCGGCCGGGCAGCGGGCGATTCGCAAGCGCGATCGTGCGCCCGTCGGCCATTTCGATGATCTTGTCTACGGGCCTGCCTGCAGCCATCTCGCGCAGAAGATCGGCGACATATTGGTCGGGATCGCCGGTGAACGTGCCTGCGGCGATGCGCTGCTCGAGCAGGTCGCGCACCGTGCATCCCGGCTTCACGCGGTCCCTCGATAATCCGTACATCTTGAGATACGGCCGGTTGAAGGCGACCAGGCGCCCTCCCGAATCGAACATGCACAATCCCTGCGACATGTTGTTGAGAGCGGTCGCGAGCTGCCGATTCTGGCTCCGGCAGCGATGCCGAAGGTAGGCGAGAACGATTGCCGCGAACAACAAGCTGCACAGGACGGCCAGGAGCGTCCCGGAAAGCTCGGCCGTATCCGAAAAAATAAGGGATCGGAGCATGTCTTGCACCGGAAAGGCCTGCATCGAACCTTTGGGCAGAAAGCTTATCTTAAGGTTAAAGTCGGCGGCGCTGGGATTCCCAGCCGTTCCGGTTCGGTGCCGCGCTGGCGCGCGTCCGGTTCGAAACGCTGGCCCGCCGCGGCCCGGCGGCGGCATCGCGAGACTTGGTTGCGGCCGAGCATCGCTCGCACCTCCCTCGGGAACCGCGACAATCAATCCCGCATTGGCAGCTTGAGGCCTCGGTTCACGCCGATTTCCGTACCGCGGCGCTGCTTGAGGCGCCGAGCCGAGATACCCAACCCTTTCGCTCGGCGCCGAAAACGGACTTGCACATGGACTTGCCCATGAAGGTCGGCATCATCGGCACCGGAGCGGTCGGAGCGGCCTGCGCGCTCGCGATGATCCTGCGCGGCGCCGCCCGCGAGATCGTTCTGGTCGACCGCACGCGCAAACGCGCGCAGGCGGTCGCAGCCGACATGCGCTACGGCGCGCCGCTGTCGCCGATGACCGATATCCGCGACGGCGATTATGCCGAGCTTGCCGATGCGGCGCTGGTGATGATCACGGCGGGCATCAACGAGAAGACCGGCGGCGCCACCGATCGCAACGACCCTGCCGGCCGGCTCAGGCTCCTGGAAGCCAACGCGCGCATCTATGAGGATATCGTCCCGCACGCGGTACGTGCCGCGCCGCAGGCGGTGCTGCTCATCGTCACCGACCCGCCGGATCCGCTCGCGGATCTCGCCCGCAGCATCGCCAAGCACGATCGCGTGCTCAGCGCCGGCACCTTTCTCGACAGCCTGCGCTTTCGCGTGCATTTGGCCCGGCATCTCGGCGTCAATCCGGCCTGCGTCGAGGCCCAGATTCTCGGCGAACATGGCACCTCGCAGGTGTTCCTGTGGTCTTCCGCTCGCCTGGCCGGAGCGTCGGTGCTGCAGGAACTCGCGCGGCGCGGCCTCGAGCCCGAGGAGTTTCGCGGCCGGATCGAGCGCGAAGTTCGCTACGCCAATATCGCGATCATCGAAGGCAATGACGCCAGCCAGTACGGCATCGGGATGGTGGCCGCGCGCATTGCCCAGGCCGTGATCCGCGACGAGCGCATCGCAATTCCGATCGGCAGCCATCAGCCGCGTTACGGCGTCACGCTCTCGCTGCCCAGCATCGTCGGCCGGCCGGGCGTGATCGCGGTTATCGAGCCGGACGCCTCCGAGGGGGAACGCCGGGCGATCGAGCGCAGTGCCGACACGCTGCGGCAAGCGCGGCGCGATCGAGCATCGCGCTGAGCCGCGAGCCCGTGCCTCTTGAACGACCTGTCAGCTCGGATTTTCCAGGCTGAATACGCCGGCGTCCTCGTCGTAGGCGAACACTTCGCCGTAGCGCGCCCAGGAAATGACGGCGCGCAACGTCCTTTCCGCCCGTTCCTCCGACATCGAATCTTCCAGCTCATCGCGGAAGCGTGTCGCCGGGGCGCGATGGCTCTCGCGTTCGTCGAGCACGCGCTTGATGTGGGCGGCAAGCGGCACGTAGGCGATCAGGTGCTGGGCGAACAGCTTCTTGCGCTCGTCGAGCCCGGCTCGCGCGAACCGCATCCCGGCTTCGGTGAGGCGGACATCGCCCTCGGCGACTTCGGCAAAGCGCAGCAGCTGCAGCGTCTCCAAAACCGGAAACAGATCATCGATCTCCATCTGCAACCTGGCGGCCAGCGGCGGCAGATCGGCGTGGCCGTTGTAGGGTTCCGCCGCCAGAGTCTCCAACAGGCCCGCAAGCACGTTGGAAGAAACGCGCGGCAGCACCATGGCGATTCCAGTTCCGGGGAAAACGCCTTCGCGCGTCGGTCTGCCTGCCGGCCTCTCGGTCATCCTCGCGTAAATGTCATCGACGAGTTGACGGAATACCGGATCGAGCCGGTTGCGGGGCCGCGACAGGTTGACGTTGATCTGCGTGGTGATGCGGCCGGGATTCGAGGAAAACACCAGGATCCGGTCGCACAACAGCACCGCCTCTTCGATGTTGTGAGTGACCATCAGAATCGAACGGGTCGGCATCCGCCCTTCGCACCACAGATCGAGTAAATCGCTTCGCAGCGTCTCGGCGGTCAGTACATCGAGCGCGGAGAACGGCTCATCCATCAACAACACCTTCGGGTGTACGACGAGCGCCCGGGCGAACCCGACGCGCTGGCGCATGCCACCCGAGAGCTCCTTCGGATAGGCGCTCTCGTAGCCGTCAAGCCCGATCAGGTCGATGGCGGCCAGCGCGCGCTTGTGGCGTTCAGAGGCGAGCATGCCCTGCGCCTCGAGACCGATTTCGACATTGTCGAGCACGGTCAGCCATGGGAACAACGCGAAGGTCTGGAATACCATCGCCACCTGGCTGGCGGGCCCCCTCACCGGCTCGCCGTCGATCGCGACGGTTCCCGCAGTCGCCGGCATCAGACCGGCAATGACGCGCAGCAACGTCGATTTGCCGCAGCCGGAGCGGCCGAGCAGCCCCACGATTTCATTGTCACTGAGCGTGAGATCGACGCCGTCGAGAACGAGCACGTTTCCCTCGCCCTGCCGATAGACGTGGCGCAAGCCTTCCACCTGAACCAGCGGCGCAAGGCCCGACAGCGGTGCATCCATTGCCGGCTCCTCTCAATCCAGGCGCGTGCGGCGCTCGGCGATCGTATAGAGCCGCCGCCAGAGCAATCGGTTGAGCAGGACCACGAACACCGCCATCACCACGATCCCGAGCACGACGCGGGGATAGTCGCCTGCCTCGGTTGCGCGGGCAATGAAGGCGCCGAGGCCGGCGGCCTCGAGCTTGGTGTCGCCCCAGTTCGCCACTTCCGCGACGATGCTCGCATTCCACGAGCCGCCCGATGCCGTGAGCGCGCCGGTCACGTAATACGGGAAGATTCCCGGAAGCATCACCTTGCGCCACCATTGCCAGGAACGCAGGCGATACAATCTGGATACCTCCCGCAGGTCGGTCGGGAAGGCGCTGGCGCCGGCGACGACATTGAACAGGATGTACCATTGCGTGCCCAGCACCATGAGCGGGCTGAGCCAAATGTCGGGGTTGAGCCTGAAGGCCACGATCGCGACGACGGCCATCGGAAACAGCACGTTGGCCGGAAACGCCGCAAGGAATTGGGCCACCGGCTGCACCACTTCCGCGGCCCAGGGACGCAGCCCGATCCATACCCCGATCGGAACCCAGATCAGGCTGGCGATCACAATCAGCACGACCACCCGCGCGAGCGTCAGCACGCCGAGCCCGAGGGCGCTGGCCACATCGTCAGGGCCGAGCGTCGCGCGCAGATACTCGACGGCGATCCAGGCCGAGTAGCCCGCGGCGGCGAGCACGAGCAGTATCCAAACGATGTCCGAAGCCTTGCCGAGCCAGCCGGGGACCGCTCGCGGTCGCTCCTCGCCGAACGCGGGAAGGCGCAGCCGAGCCAGCCCTGAAGCGACTCGAGCTATCGGCGTCGAGATGCGACGCAACAGGCGCGTGCGCCGGACGAGGTCGTAGACCCACGATCTCGAACGCTGCTGTGCCGCAGTCTGCTCGAAACGGAACTTGTCCGCCCAAGCCACGATCGGCCGAAACAGCAGCTGGTCGTAAGCCAGGATCACCAGGGCCATGGCCGCCACCGCCATTGCCACCGCTGCGATATCCTTGCGATCGATGGCGACCGCGAGCCAGGATCCGATGCCGGGCAGCTTCACGCTCGTGGCGCCCACGGTGATCGCCTCGGAGGCGACCACGAAGAACCACCCGCCCGACATCGACATCATCGTGTTCCAGATCAGGCCGGGGGCAGCAAACGGCAATTCCAGACGCCGGAAGCGCAGCCACGGCGACAGCCGGAAATGCCGGCTCACCTCGTCGAGATCTCGCGGGATGGTGCGCAGCGATTGATAGAAGCTGAAAGCCATGTTCCAGGCTTGCGCCGTGAACACGGCGAAGATCGCCGCGCATTCCGCGCCGAGCTGGCTGCCGGGGAAAAGTCCCATGAAGAACACGACGGTGAAAGTGAGAAAACCGAGCACCGGAACCGATTGAAGGATGTCGAGGGCCGGAATGATGACCAGCTCGGCCTTACGGCTCTTGGCCGCCAAGGTCGCGACCACGAACGTGAACGCCAGCGATGCCAGAATGGCGGCAAACATCCTGAGCGTGGTGCGCAACGCATATTCGGGCAGCTTGATCGGGTCGAGCGTCACCGGGGCAAGATCGAGGCTCGCCAACGGCGCCTCCATCTCGCGCGAGCCGTGCGCCAGCGCGGCGAAGGCCGCCGCAATGAACGCAAAAAGCACCAAGTCGTAGAAATTCGGCAGCGCGCCTTTTTGGCCCAGACTCAGCGGCCAGGTGCGCACGGCCGCCGTCACCGAGCGGATGTCCATGGGCTCATCCCAATCCTGGCGCCGGCGCAGCGGGCACCGCCGACCCGACCGGTAAATCAGGCCACCAATGCCGTGCCACTATCGCTTGAGCATCGACCGCGGAGACAGAACCGAAGCCCTACCGGCAATCGACTCGAAAATCTCCGTTCAGCTATTTTCACCGAGCGGCGCAACGAGCAGCCTGCGGCACTCGCCGAGCTCGAACAGCGCCGCCTGAAGCCTGCGAATATCTTCGCGCGGGAGGTCGCCGCCGGAAATAGCCGGTTCAGACGGAGGATGAGACTGGTCGAGCGGGGCCATGGCTTTTGCCCCTCGCGAAGCCCGATGAGGCCCTGCTTCGCGCGACGCCGCCTCGCTGCCGTTTTCGAGGGAAGGCTCGATGCGGTCCCCGTCGGCCACATCGGCGGCGTTCGTTTCATCGGTGGCGCCGAGAATCGACGGCCAAAGACCCAACAATCCGCGACTGGCCTCTTGTGCGCCGGAACCGGCGGCCGTCTCTTCGCCGCCATCTTCGTCCGCGGCGGCTTGCGCTGGCTGCGGCGCCCCAGTGCGCCAAACCGCCTGAACGAACTTGATGCCCTCGTCCTTGAGGATGCGTTGTACGCCGCGGATCGTGTACCCCTCGCCGTAGAGCAGATGGCGAATTCCGCGCAGCAGGTCCACGTCGTCGGGTCGATAGTAGCGGCGACCGCCGCCGCGCTTCATCGGCTTGATCTGGACGAATCGGGTCTCCCAGAAGCGGAGCACATGCTGAGGCAGATCGAGCTCCTCTGCGACTTCGCTGATGGTGCGGAACGCATCCGGCGCCTTTTCCATTGCGGCAGGTTCCTTCGCGCTATGCTTTGTGGCCGCCGTCCAGCCCCGTATTGATGCGCTGCTTGAGGATTGCGGAAGGCTTGAACACCATGACTCGACGCGGGGAAATCGGCACTTCCCTGCCGGTCTTCGGATTGCGCCCGATTCTCTGACCTTTCTTGCGGACTATGAACGATCCGAACGAGGAAAGCTTCACGGTTTCGCCGCGTTCAAGGCAGTCCGTGATCTCCTTGAGCACCAGTTCGACCAGCATAGCGGATTCGGTGCGTGACAGGCCTACTTTCTGGTAGACCGCCTCGCATAGATCCGCGCGCGTCACAGTTTTCCCGGCCATCGTTCCGCCCCGCTCCGCCCCGCCCCGCTCCGCTCCGCGGCAAACCTATCCTTATGAATTATCGACGATATTCACATGGCCGGTCAATGGCGCCCAGCACGACCCTGCTCACCACCGCAGCAGCAAGGCACCCCAAGTGAATCCCCCGCCCATCGCCTCGAGCAGGACGAGATCGCCGGGCTTGATGCGTCCATCCGCTCGAGCGACCGCGAGCGCGAGCGGGATCGAAGCGGCCGACGTGTTGCCGTGCCGGTCCACGGTGCTGACGATCTTTTTCGGATCGATACCGAGCTTGTGCGCCGAGCCGTCGATGATGCGCTGGTTGGCCTGATGCGGCACGAACCAGTCGATATCGTCGACGGAATACCCGGTTTCGCGGAACGCCTCGGTGACCACGTCGGAGATCATCGCCACCGCGTGGCGAAACACCTCGCGCCCCTCCATCCGCAGGTGGCCGACGGTGCCGGTCGAGGACGGACCGCCGTCGACATAGAGCTTCATCTTGTAGCGGCCGTCGGACCGCAAGCGCGACGCCAGGAGCCCGCGATCCTCCATCGTGCCGGGCTGGTCCTGCGCCTCGAGCACCACGGCGCCGGCGCCGTCGCCGAACAGCACGCATGTGGTGCGGTCGGTCCAGTCGAGTATCCGCGAAAATGTTTCCGCACCGACCACCAGCGCGCGCTTGAACTCTCGCGTCCTGAGCAGCCCGTCGGCCGTAGCGAGCCCGAACACGAACCCTGAACAGACCGCTTGCAGGTCGAAGGCCGCGCCGCCGGTGATGCCGAGCCCCTCCTGCACCGACACTGCCGTAGCCGGAAAGGTGTTGTCCGGCGTGGATGTCGCCACCACGATCAGGTCGATGGACTGCGGATCGACGCCGGCATCGGCGATGGCGGCGCGGGCGGCGGCAATTCCCAGATGCGAGGTGAACTCCCCGGGCGCGGCGACGTGGCGCTGACGGATTCCGGTGCGTTGCACGATCCATTCGTCGGAGGTGTCGACCATCCGCGCAAGATCGTCATTGCCGAGGATGTGCTTCGGCAGATAGGCACCGCAGCCGAGCACGACCGAACGCAGGATGCTCACGAGGCGGCCTCGCCGATCTTGATCGCCGAGTCGCCGGTGCCGCTGCGGCCGAGCGTCTGCTCGATTTTCGCAAGCAGCTCGTGGCGCGCCATGTCGTAGCCGAGATCGACCGCGGAAGCGAAGCCCTCGGCATCGGTGCCGCCGTGGCTCTTGATGACGATGCCGTTTAGCCCCAGGAACACTCCCCCGTTGACCTTGCGCGGATCCATCTTCTCATGGAGCGTGCGGAACGCCTGGCGCGCCAAGAGATAGCCTAGCCTGGTGCGCCACGTGCGGCTCAGGGCGCTCCTGAGATATTCCGCGAACTGGCGTGCGGTGCCTTCGGCGGTCTTGAGCGCGATGTTGCCAGCAAAGCCCTCGGTGACCACCACGTCGGCGGTCCCGTCGGCAATGTCGGTGCCCTCGATGAAGCCGATGTATTCGAGATTCTGCAGGTTTGCCTCGCGCAGCAGCCGCCCTGCCTCGCGCACTTCCTCGAGCCCCTTGACCTCCTCGACCCCGATATTGAGCAGCCCGACGGAAGGCCGATCGAGCCCGAACACGACACGCGCCATGGCGCTGCCCATCACCGCGAGGTCCATCAAGTGCTGGGCATCGGCGCCGATCGAAGCGCCCAGGTCGAGCACGATGGATTCACCCCTGATGGTCGGCCACAATGCCGCGATCGCCGGACGATCGATCCCCTGCATGGTCTTGAGATTGAACTTGGCCATGGCCATGAGGGCGCCGGTATTGCCGGCCGAGACTGCTACGTCGGCTTCGCGTTTCTTCACCGCGTCCAGCGCCAACCACATCGAGGATTTCCAGCGGCCGTAACGCAAGGCCTGGCTCGGCTTGTCGTCCATCTTGACCGCCACATCGGTGTGGATGACCCGCGCGGCGCCTCTCAGCCCCGGTCTTGCTTCCAGCAGAGGCTCAATCGCGGCACGGTTGCCGAACATCAGGAACTCGGTATCGGGGTGACGCTGCAGGGATATTTCGGCTCCCGGCACGACTACCGACGCACCGACGTCGCCCCCCATGGCGTCGAGCGCGATGCGGACCTTATGGGGCATGGATCGACCTTGGCAGCACCCTTCGACGCGCCGGAATTGTGGTTTTCGCAGCAGCCCGGCGATAAGCCCGGTGGACAATAGCGTGTCGGCCAAAGGACACAACACACTTGTCGGCTGCGGCAGGGGACCGACTAACGCCCGGTTCCGCCATCGTTTTTCTTGAGCGCAGCCAGCGCGGCAAACGGCGTCGTGTCCGGATCCGCGCTTCGCGGAGCCTCGAACACGGCGCCCGGCTTGCGCGGATATGGATCGATGCCGAGGATCAGAAACTCGGTCGCGAGCGCGCCCAGATCGACCATGCCGCCGATCACCGGTTCCGGCGGATCACCGGCTTCCACCGGGAGTTCAGCGGCGAGGCCCGTTTGTATGCCGGCGGGCGCGAACAGAAGATCGACCGGTTCGATCACCTCGTTCGAAATCGGCTCGAGGGTGACGACGCAGATCTGCCGCACGGTCGCGGAGATCTCGCCGACCACATGCAAACCGCTTCGGCCGTGCCGGGTTAGATCGAATGTCGCCTCGAGCCGCGTCAACTCGTTCACCCCCGCGGCCTCGGCCAGCGCGGTGCGGATCGACTCCTCGGCTGCAAGCTCGACGCGACGGCCGGTCTCGGGGACGTCTTCCACCCGAATCGGCACCGTCCAAGGATGCTCGGTTCTGACCATCCGAAAGCCCTGAAAATACGATTCTGCCGGCGGAAATATGGTGCTTTGGCGAGAAAATTGCACCCCGCGGGCGCCAACTCGGCGCGCGGCGGCTCTGAGCGGTGCGGGCGGCTCGCTGGGGCAATTCGCGCCACGATCGCGCCATAGAGGGCATTGATGGTGCGGCGCAGGACGTCGGCGCCGGGGTGCGGGGCGCCGAGCACCGCGGCCTTCCCGCGTTGCAATCGGCGGGTCTGCGAGCTAGGTCACGGGTTCGCGGGCAAAGGGGCAACGGGGAACATGCGCAGCTTGAACCGGCGCAGAGGCGGACGCGGGGCAATCGCCGTTGCGATATCGCTCGCGGCCGCCTTGCCGCTCGCCGGCTGCGGCTTCACGCAGACCTACTACCATGGGTACGTGGTCCAGGAGGGGGCGCTCGAGCAGATCCCGCTCGGTGCCACCCAGGAGCAGGTGCTCATCGTTCTCGGAACGCCATCGACCGTCGCAACGGTTAACGGTGAAGTGTTCTATTATATTTCCGAGCGCGCCGAAAAAACCGCGTTCCTGCCGCAGAGGGTGGTGAACCAGCGGGTCATCGCCATCTATTTCGACAAGAACCGACGGGTCGAGCGGCTGGCGGACTACGGAATGCAGGACGGAAAGATTTTCGACTTCGTCAGCCGCACCACGCCCACCGCCGGCAAGGAGCTCAATTATCTGAGCTACGTGTTCAAGATTTTCGGCAAAGATTAGCCTGCGTTATGGATGTAGGTGGTCAAAGCTTGCCCCGAGAAGGGCAAGCTTGCCCACCTATTCCGATTTTGACCGCTTGCCACTCGGCACTGATTGGTCGACACGCTCGCGCCGCGTCGCGGAGCAAGTTTTGTCCACCCTACTTACTTCGATTTTCACTGGTGTGCCAGGACGGCCAGCAGCAGCAGCGCCACGATATTGGTGATCTTGATCATCGGGTTGACCGCCGGACCGGCGGTGTCTTTGTAGGGATCACCCACCGTGTCGCCGGTGACCGCGGCCTTGTGCGGCTCCGAACCTTTGCCGCCGTAATGGCCGTCCTCGATGTATTTCTTGGCATTGTCCCAGGCGCCGCCGCCGGAAGTCATCGAGATCGCCACGAACATGCCGGTGACGATGACGCCGAGCAGCATGGCGCCGACCGCCGAGAACGCCGCGGATTTGCCGGCCGGCCCCCCGCCGGCGACGAAATAGATGATGAAATACACCACGATCGGCGAGAGTACCGGCAACAGCGAGGGAACGATCATCTCCTTGATCGCCGCCTTGGTGAGCATATCGACGGCGCGGCCGTAGTCCGGGCGGTCCTTGTACGTCATGATGCCGGGTTTTTCGCGGAACTGCCGACGCACCTCCTCGACGATCGAGCTCGCCGCGCGGCCGACCGCGGTCATGCCCATCGCGCCGAACAGATACGGCAGCAGTCCGCCGAACAGCAACCCGGCGACCACGTACGGATTGTTGAGCGAGAAATCGAGCTTCACGCCCTGGAAATACGGATGCTGGTTCGCGTGCGCGATGAAGTACTTGAGGTCCTCGTTGTAGGCGGCGAACAGCACGAGCGCGCCGAGGCCGGCCGAGCCGATCGCATAGCCTTTGGTGATCGCCTTGGTGGTGTTGCCGACCGCGTCGAGGGCGTCGGTCGATTTTCGCACCTCCTTCGGCAGCCCCGACATTTCGGCGATGCCCCCGGCGTTGTCGGTCACCGGCCCGAACGCATCGAGCGCGACCACCACGCCCGCGAGCGACAGCATGCTGGTCACCGCCACCGCAATCCCGAACAGGCCCGCAAGCCCGTAGCTGACGAGAATGCCGGCGATGATGACGATGGTCGGCAGCGCGGTCGCTTCCAGCGAGACCGCCAGCCCCTGGATGATGTTGGTGCCATGGCCGGTGATCGAAGCCTTGGCTATCGACTGCACCGGTCGAAAATTGGTGCCGGTATAATACTCGGTGATCCACACGATCAGCCCGGTGACGACCAGCCCGACGACGCCGCAGGCGAACAAATTGGCCCCGCTATAGGCTGCGCCCTGGATCGCGCCGAAGCCGCCCGGCAGCAGGAAATAGATCACCAGCGCCTCGGCGACCAGCGAGAGCCCGGCCGTGACCATGAAGCCCTTGTAGAGCGCCCCCATGATCGACTGGCTGGGCCCGAGCTTGACGAAGAAGGTGCCGATGATCGAGGTCACCACGCAGGCGCCGCCGATCGCGAGCGGTAAGATCATCATCGGCCTGAGGATCGCGGCGTTGCCGGCGAAGAAGATCGAGGCGAGCACCATCGTGGCGACGGTGGTCACCGCATAGGTCTCGAACAGGTCGGCCGCCATGCCCGCGCAATCGCCGACGTTGTCGCCGACATTGTCGGCGATGGTCGCGGGATTGCGCGGATCGTCCTCGGGAATGCCGGCTTCGACCTTGCCGACGAGGTCGCCGCCGACGTCGGCGCCCTTGGTGAAGATGCCGCCGCCCAGCCGGGCGAAGATCGAGATCAGCGATCCGCCGAAGCCGAGTGCCACGAGGGCGTCGACGACGGTCCTGTCATTGGGGGCTTTCCCTAGCCAGCCGGTCAGGACGGTGAAATAGACGGTGACGCCGAGCAGCGCCAGCCCGGCCACGAACATGCCGGTGATCGCGCCCGACTTGAACGCGATGTCCAAGCCGCCGGCCAGCGAGCCGATCGCCGCTTGCGCCGTCCGCACGTTGGCTCTCACCGAAACATTCATGCCGATGAAGCCGGCCGCGGCGGAAAGCACCGCGCCGATCGCGAACCCGACCGCAACCAGCCAGCCGAGCAAAAATCCGACAATGACGAAAATGATGATCCCCACCGCCGCGATCGTGGTGTACTGGCGTTTGAGGTAGGCTTGCGCGCCTTCGCGGATTGCCGCGGAGATTTCCTGCATTTTTTGGCTTCCGGCGTCCGCCGACATTACGGACTGGATGGCCCAGATGCCGTAGACGATGGCGAGCACGCCGCAGGCGATGATGCCCCACAAAGCAATCATGAATTCCACCCCATTTCGCTGAAAACGGGCGGGAGCCCCTCACCGCGCCGATGCGGCCGAATCCGGCCAGGCTGGACCGCAAGGGTCCTGAAGCGGCGCGGACATTGCCAAAAACACCGCTGCGACGCAACGCCGGAGATGCGCGCCGGCCGCATCCCGAATGCCCAGCATAGCGCTCACCGGCCGAGCTCGGCTCAGGCGAACCGCCAGCGCTCGCGCAACACGAGCCAACCCAGCAGTCCCGCGGCCACCAGCACGACCGGCAAGATGACTCCGTTGACCGCCGTCCAGCCGAAGCTCGCCAGCAATCCGCCCGAGCTGAACGAGCCGATCGCCATGCTGCCGAAAATCACGAAATCGTTGAAAGCCTGCACCTTGGTGCGTTCCTCGGGCCGATGGCACTGCGTCACCATGGTGGTGGCGCCGACGAAACCGCAGTTCCAGGCTATACCCAGCACGATCAGCGCGCCCCAGAACTGGGCGAGACCGGTCCCGGAGATCGCGATCGCTCCGCTCGCGAGCATGAGCAGCAATCCGGCGGCGACCACCCGCTCGACGCCGAAGCGACTGATGAGCGCGCCGGTGAAGAAGCTCGGCGCGTACATGGCGATGATGTGCCATTGGATCCCGAGCGCGGCGTCGGTGACCGAGTGGTTGCAGGTCACCATCGCGAGCGGCGCCGAAGTCATGATCAGATTCATCAGGCCGTAGCTCGCAACGCCGCACACCATCGCGACGACGAACCGCGGCTCTCCGGCAATTTCGACGAGCGAGCGGGCCGTCTTCGCCACGGAGGCGGGCTTCGCGCGCGGAATGCGCACCAGCGTCAGCACGAGGGCGGCAAGTACGGCGACGGCGGCCTGTGCCAGATAGCTTGCGGCGAATAGATACGCGGGCCACAGGTCCTTGGTGAGGATGACGAGCTCCGGCCCGACGAACGCCGCGAAAATCCCGCCGGCAAGCACCGTCGAGATGGCCGTCGGCCGAAACGTTTCGCTGGCGGTGTCGGCGGCGGCAAACCGGTAGGATTGATGCGCGGCCGCATAGAGTCCGCCGATGAAGGTTCCCAAGCTGAACAGCAGGAAGGATCCGCGGAGCACCGCATAGGCGCACAACAGGCCGGTGATCGCGCCGCACGCGGCCCCCGTTTCGAACGCAGCGCGCCGCCCGAACCGCCGGGCAATCGCACCGACCGGCAGCGTGCCCACCCACATCCCGACCACGAAGGCACTGAGCGGCACGGTGGCGAGGCCCGGGTCGGGGGCCAGCACCGCGCCGATGATCGAGCCGGTGGAGAAAATGACCGCGGAATTTCCCCCGGAGAGGGCCTGCGCGCCGGCGAGCACCCAGGCGTTGCGTCGCGCCAGCCGATCATCGATCAGCGGTCCGGCCGCGGCGCCGAACGCCTCCTCGAGGGCGACGCCGACTTCGTGATCGGAAACATCCATGACCGAATCAGAAATGGCTGAAGGAGGGATGCGCAAACTCGAGCGAATGTCCCTCCCGGTCGCGGAACCGCGGCGCAGTGCGGCCGGCAACGATGCGGCCGATCTGCGCAACGGCAACGCCCGATGCCAGCGCCGCCGCGTGAAAAGCCTCGCGCTTTTCGGCCGGCACTGCGCACACGATCTCGTAATCATCGCCGCCCGTCAGGGCGAGCTCCCTGGCACTCGCGTCGCCTGCGATGACGCGCCTGGCTGCATCGGAAAGCGGCACCGTTTCGATCTCGATTTCGGCGGACACGCCGGAGGCGCCGCACAGCTTGGCCAGATCGCCGGCAAGCCCGTCGGAAACGTCCATGGCGGCCGACGCATGTAGGCGAATTGGCTCGGACAGCGCCAGACGCGGCTCGGGAATGAGATATCGGGCCAGAAGATGATCTCGCTCATGCGCCTCGAGTCGATACCGCGCCGCGGACCCGGGCTCGCGGCGAAGCTTCAGCCCCAGCGCGGCATCGCCGATCGTACCGCTCACGAACACGGCGTCGCCGGGGTTGGCCCCGCTCCGTCGCACCATGCCGCCGTGCGGCACCGTGCCGAACGCGGCGATCGAAACCGTCACCGGGCCCGGTGTCCGGTCGGTGTCGCCGCCGAGCAGCGGACATCCATAGAACTGCGCGTCGGCGCGCAGCCCATCCGCAAAACCCGCCAGCCATGCGTCGAGCGTACCGGTCGGCAGCGCAAGCGAGAGCAGAAAACCGACGGGTTTGGCGCCCTTGGCGGCAAGATCGGAGAGATTGACGCGCAACGCCTTGCGGCCGACGGCATCGGCGGGATCTTCGGGAAAGAAATGTACGCCGCCGATGATCGCATCGGCCTTGAGCACGACATCGCAGCCGGGCGGCGGCACCAGGATCGCGGCGTCATCGGCGAGACCGAGCGCGCCCGGATGCGACGCCAGCGGACGGAAGTACCGCGCAATCAGCCGATCTTCCGGGGAGCCCTCGGCATCTTCAGCCATGGCGGCTCACCCCGTCGCCTGCTCGAACTCGCCGGACCGCAGTTGCCGCGCCAGCAGATCGAGCACCGCATTGACCATCCCGGTCTCCTCGCCGTCGAGGAATGCATTGGCGACGTCGACATATTCCGAGATCACGACGCGTGCGGGAACGTCGCGGCGCTGGTCGAGTTCGAATGCGCCCGCCCGCAGCACGGCGCGCAACAGAGCCTCGACCCGCTTGAGCGGCCAGCCGCCGGCGAGCGCGCGGTCGATCAGCGGGTCGAGGCGCCGCTGCTCGCGCAGGAAGCCGCCGACGATCTCGCGGAAGAACGCGGCTTCGGCCGGCAGATAGGTCGAGCCGTCGACCTCGCGACCAAGCCAGTGGCTTTCGAACTCGGCAAGGATGTCGTTGAGCGGGGTCGCGGCGATGTCCATCTGATAGAGCGCCTGCACCGCCGCCAGCCGCGCCGCCCCGCGCCGGTTGGCCTTGCGTCCTTGCTTCGCCGCGCTTTTCGACATAGTGCATCCTCAAGGCAACGCGAGGCGCCGCTTGATTCTTACCATCGCGAGCGCGGCGCGCGCCGCATCGCCGCCTTTGTCCGCTTCCTCCACCCGCGCCCGCACCCAGGCTTGCGCTTCGCTGTCGACGGTGAGAATTCCGTTGCCGACCGGCAAGCTGCGCGCGACCGCGATATCCATCAGCGCCCGCGCGGATTGGATGGCGACGATGTCGAAATGGATGGTGTCGCCGCGAATGACGCAGCCGAGCGCAACGACCCCGTCGTAGGGGCGACGCTTGCGTTCCGCCGCCTCGAGCGCCATCGCGATCGCGGCGGGAATCTCCAGCGAGCCCGGCACGCTGATGCGGTCGAAGGCGACGCCTTCCGCCTCGAGCACGCGGCGAGCGCCCGCGAGCAGCGCATCGGCGATATCGTCGTAGAACCGCGCCTCGACGACGAGAATGCGCGCGCCGGCAAGATCACCGTCTTCTCCCCTGCCCGCTCTGCGCGTCTCGGCCATTTCAAGCCTCTGAAAGAAATTCGCGTAGGATGGGTTGAGCACGGCGAAACCCATCACTGGTCCGCATACCAGCGTGCAGACTCGCCGAGTACAGCCAACCCAACCGTTTGCCGAGATCAACCCTGATCTTCAGCCACCCATAGCGATGGGTTTCGCCGTGCTCATCCATCCTACGGTCCATCCTAGCGCGTTTCCATCAACCGCGCGGCGTAGCGCGCCATCGGGTCGACCTCGAGATTGAGCGCGTCACCTTGGCGATTGGCGCCGAGCGTGGTCACTTGCAGCGTGTGCGGAATGATGAGAACGCCGAAGGCGTTGCCCGCGACCTCGTTGACGGTGAGCGAAGCGCCGTCGAGGGCCACCGAGCCCTTGGGTGCGATGAACCGCGCCAATGCTGCGGGCGCGGCCAGCGTCAACCGGGCCATGTCGGTCAGATCTTCGCGCACGAGCACCTGCGCGATGCCGTCGACATGGCCGCTGACGAGATGTCCGCCGAGCTCGTCGCCGATCTTCAGCGCGCGCTCCAGATTGATTCGAGTGCCGTCGCGCCAGCTTCCGGCGCTAGTCACGGCAAGGGTCTCCGCCGCCGCATCCACTGCGAACCAGGCTCGGCCATCCCGATCTCCCGCCTCGACCACGGTCAGGCAGATGCCCGCGCACGCGATCGACGCGCCGAGCTCGATCGAAGCGCGATCGTAGGCACAACCGATCGTCAGCCGACGCAGCCCCTCGGCGCGCGGCGTGACGGCGAGCACTTCGCCGATATCGGTGACGATGCCGGTGAACAAAGGTCAGGCCCGCACGAAATTTTCCAAGCGATCGGGTCCGACGCATTCGACGCCGATCGATTTGAATCGCCGCGAGCGCGTCAGGGCGGATATCGGCATTCCCTCGACCGCGTCGATGCCCGCAGGACCGATGCTCGCGCTCGCTTGGAACAGCGCGATTTCGTCCACGAGATCGCCGGCGATCATCGCGGCGGCGAGGATCGGACCGCCCTCGATCAGCAGCCGAGTGATACCTCTAGCGCCGAGGAGCCGCATGGCGGCGCCAGGATCGAGCCGGCCGGGCGTCGAAAGCTCGACCCGCATCACCTCCACTCCGCGGACGCGCAGTGCCGCTTCGCGATCCACAGGTGCGGAAGCGGCCGTGAGCACCCACAGCGGAACTTGCCTGGCGCTCGCCGCCAGCCGGCCCTCCAGGGGCAGCCGCAACGAAGCATCGAACACGACCCGCACCGGCGAGCGCGCGGCCATTCCGGGCAGCCGGCAGGTGAGCAAAGGATCATCGGCAAGCGCGGTTCCGATCCCCACCACGATGGCATCGTTCATCGCGCGCAGGAGATGAACGCGGTCGCGGGCGCGCTCCCCGGTGATGGCAACTGGCCGCCGCCCGGCAAGTCCCGCCTTGCCGTCGGCGGAGATCGCGAGCTTGAGCGTGACCTCGGGCCGGTTCTCGCGCATGCGGCGGACGTGACCCGCATGGGCCTGCGCGGCTTCGGCCGCCCCGGCGCCGGTCCTGACCACAATGCCGGCGGCCTTGAGCCGCGCATGCCCCCTTCCGGCGACATCGGGGTTCGGGTCCTCAAGCGCGGAGACCACGGTCGAAATTCCCGCCGCGACGATTGCGTCGGCGCACGGCGGGTTCCTGCCGTAGTGGGAGCACGGCTCCAGCGTGACATAGAGCGTGGCGCCCCGCGCCAGTGGCCCCGCGCGCGCCAGCGCCTCGGGTTCGGCGTGGGGCCGCCCGCCGGGCTGGGTCCAGCCCCGTCCGACGACGATAGGCCCACTCGGGCCATGTCGGACGATGACGGCTCCCACGGCGGGATTCGGCCAGACATTGCCGAGCCCGCGGCGCCCCAGCGCAAGGGCCGAGGTCATGAACCGCAAATCATCGGAAGCGGCGGCAGGCATCGCCGCGGCGGCGGCAGTCATTTGTGCTCGTGCGCGGGCGTCCGAACCTGCTCGTCGGCGCTCAGCTCGCCCAGCACCGCCTGGAAATCCTTGGGCTCGCGGAAATTGCGATAGACAGAGGCGAAGCGCACGTAAGCGACGTCGTCGAGGCCGCGCAGATGCTCCATCACGGTCTCACCGATCGTCTCCGAGCTCACTTCGTTTTCGCCGAGGCTTTCCAGTTCGCGGACGATTTTCGAGACCATCTGCTCGACGCGCTCGGGATCGACCGGCCGCTTGCGCAGCGCGATCTGAACCGAGCGCATCAGTTTGTCGCGATCGAACGGTACGCGCCGTCCGTTGCGTTTGATGACGACGAGCTCGCGCAATTGCACGCGTTCGAACGTGGTGAAACGGAAATTGCAGGCGAGGCACACGCGCCGGCGGCGGATCGCGGCGGAATCCTCGGTCGGACGCGAATCCTTGACCTGGGTATCGAGGCTCCCGCAGTTCGGACAGCGCATGCTCCCAACTCAGACGTTGTAGATCGGAAACCGAGTGACCAGCCGCCTCACCTTTTCCCGCACTGCCACCTCGACTGCGGCGTCCTCGCCGGCGCCTTTGCGGGCGAGCGCGTCGAGCACCTCGGCGATCATTTCTCCGATCTGCCGGAACTCAGCGACCCCGAAGCCGCGGCTGGTGCCCGCGGGGGTGCCGACGCGAATGCCGGAGGTGATCGTCGGCTTTTCCGGATCGAACGGGATGCCGTTCTTGTTGCAGGTGATGTGGGCGCGGCCGAGCGCGGCTTCCGCCACCTTGCCGGTCAGGCGCTTGGGGCGAAGATCGACCAGCATGAGGTGCGTGTCGGTCCCGTCCGAGACGATGTCGAGGCCCCGTGATTTCAGGACTTCGGCTAGTGCCCTGGCATTCTCGACCACCGCCTTGGCATAGGATCGGAACGAGGGCCGCAACGCCTCGCCGAATGCCACCGCCTTGGCGGCGACCACGTGCATCAGCGGTCCGCCCTGCGAGCCCGGGAATACCGCCGAGTTGATCTTGCGCGCCAGCTCCTCGTCGTTGGTCAGCACGAAGCCGCCGCGCGGCCCGCGCAAGGTCTTGTGCGTCGTCGAGGTTACGACATGGGCATGCGGGAACGGGCTCGGATGGGCGCCACCCGCCACCAGGCCGGCGAAATGCGCCATGTCGACCATGAGCAGCGCACCGACCTCGTCTGCGATCTCCCGGAAGCGGCGGAAATCGATGATCCGCGGGTAGGCCGAGCCACCGGTGACGATCACTTTCGGCTTGTGCTGGCGCGCGAGCCGCCCGACCTCGTCAAAATCGATGCGCTGGTCCTGCCGGCGCACCCCATAGGGCACGACATGGAACCATTTGCCCGAGAGATTCACCGGCGAACCATGGGTCAGGTGCCCGCCCGCGGCGAGGTTGAGGCCCATGAACGTGTCGCCGGGCTGCATCATCGCCATGAATGCCGCCTGGTTCGCCTGCGCGCCCGAATGCGGCTGCACGTTGGCGAAGGCGCAGCCGAACAACTTGGTGCTGCGCTCGACGGCGAGTTGTTCGGCGATGTCGACGAACTGGCAGCCGCCGTAGTAGCGCCGACCCGGATAGCCTTCCGCGTATTTGTTGGTGAGCACCGAGCCCTGGGCTTCGAGCACGGCGCGGCTTACGATGTTCTCCGAGGCGATCAGCTCGATCTCGTCGCGCTGGCGCCCGAGCTCGAGCCGGATCGCTTCGGCGATCTCCGGATCGGCTTCTGCGAGCGGCGCCTTGAAAAACGTATCCGTATCGGCGGAAACGGCGGCGGCATCCCTGGCGGACATCAGGCCTCCTTGCGGCAATAGCAGAGCGGCGGTCGTGGCGTGGCCCCGCCCGACCGGCTTTTGGCGCGCTTTGCCGAGATTTGCGCGCCCGAAAAAGATCAGCTCGATTTCACTCGGGCTCTCTCGGTCATCTCCGAACCTGCCGAGGCGAGGTTCGGGGATATCCCGTCACGAGACCGACGCTGCCGCACGCGTACCCAGGCGATATCACATTGGCCTGGGACCGCCAAGCTCTGGGATGGCAGAACCCCACATCTTCTACATCTAGGGTTCGGCGGCAGCCCGGCCGCCCCCCGACCCGGGGCGTTGGAGGGGTAATCCGGCTGGCAGCGGCGCGGTTCTCGACCCTTCCGAAAGCGGGGATGCAGCGGGCCCGGCCCGACCCGAGCCTCCCCGCCGGAAGGCTTCAGGCCATTGGCGCGACCGAACCGGCCGGCCGAAGCCTCGGCCGGCCAAGATAGACGATTGAAAACCGCAAGTCTGCGGACCGAAATCCGCTGGCCTCAAACCGGGATCTACCACCCTGATCCAGGCTTTGCAGCGCCGGCCGCTTAACCCGCTTGCCTCCGACGCGCGTTATTTGTTGACCTTCAAGGAGCGCAAGAAATTTTGGGCGGCCGGCGCCCCGTTCGATCCTTTTTTCCAACCGGCAACGGCGCCGCAGAGCCTTTGGTCGTCGATCATGACAAACATGCCCCGCTGGCTCCAACCGCTGTTCTCTGAGGAAAAGTCGATGGCGAGCGCACTGGCACCCGAGGCAAGTTGCATCGAGTTGATGTTGCTGGAAATCAAGGTGCCGCCGGTTTCCTTCAAGAAATTTCGAACGTTGGCTTCGAGCTCGCCGTTGTGGTTGGTGATCGGTTTTTCGTACGCCAAATTGCTCGCGAGGAATATCCGGGTGTTGCTCTTGGCCAAGTATATGTCGGCTCGAGACGGATTGTCGTCGCCGGCCTTGGGCGCCACCTTGGTGTGTTCGGGTGCCGATGGGAACACGATGGAGAAGCTGCCGTCTTCCGCCACGGTCGGGATATTCTGGGCAAAAGCCGCATGGAACAGCAGCAGAATGAACAGCGAAATCGCACTGATGCGGCGAGCGACATGACGGCCAAGCATGTAACCTGCTCTCCAGTTGATCCAGGCCTCGACCCAGCGGCACTCGCGAGGAGCCCGCGCTCAGCGCGTTCCGGGGGGCACGACGAGATCGGCCCGCGTGGCGTAGGCTCCGAGGCCGTCGCGGTTGTAAATGTCCTCGCGGAACTGCACGATGCCGTCCGCGGTCGCCCAGGCGGTGACGTAGACCCAGTGCAGCGGAACCGTCGCTGCGAGCCTGGCATCCTTGCGCTCCCCGGTACGGATCACCTGATCGGTTTCCTGCCGCGACCAGCCCCGCGTTGTCGCCAGCAGCCAATTTGCCAGCTCGCGGACGTTCTGGACCCGCACGCAACCGGAAGAATGAAACCGGAAATCCTCGCCGAACAAATTCTTGAACGGCGTGTCGTGCATGTAGACTTCGTGCGAATTGGGAAAATTGATTCGGACCGAGCCGAGCGAATTGAAATCGCCCGGATCCTGCTTGAACCGGTAGCTCATCGCCTGTTCGGAATACCAATTGATTTGCTGGGCGAGCAGCTCACGGCCGTGCGGATCGAAGATGTGGATCCGGTTCTTGGCTAGATAATCTGGCTCCGCCTGCATTTTCGGGACCAGGTCGCGGCGCACGATCGAGAGCGGGACCGTCCAGTACGGATTGAAATTGACCTCGACGATCCTGCTCTGGATCTCGGGCGAGGGCCGATCCGGCTTGCCGACCACCGCCGTGTAACGGGAGACCACGGTGTCGTTCTCCACGGCTTCGATCTGAGCGGCCGGGATGTTGCACACCACGGCACGTCCGCCTAGCGCACCGCCGAATGCGTGCAGTCGCGCCAAATTGGTCCTGAGCTGGCTGATCCGGACGCTCGCCGGCACGTTGAGAGCGCGGAATGTCTGCTCGCGGACGACACCGTCGACGCTGAGCCCGTGGCGGGCCTGAAACCGCCGCACCGCCGCTTCCGCATGGGAATCGTACAAATCATTGATGCCGGCGACGCCGAGATCGCCGACAGCGGCGAGGCGCCGGCGCAAATCGGCGACGTTTCGGTGGCGCATGCCGGGCAGCATGGCATCGACCGGCTGCACCTCGGGCCAGCCGCCGCCGGCCAAAATCGCCTCATATCGCCCGATCGCGGCCTCGGTTGCCTGGACCGTTGCCGGCGAAAGCGTCGGCAGGGACGGGTTGGGCATCGGCATCGCGCGCGAGGCCGAAACGAGACCCGGGTCGAAAGGTTCACGCCGGTTCCGCTGGATCAGGGCCTGGAGGCCGGCGTCTTCCGCGAGGGCGCGCCGGGCGGAGGGGCCGAGACCGGCCATGCCCACGGCGGCACCCCGCAGGCATGCTCGCAGTAGCTCGCGCCGATCGAGATCCGTCGAGTTTCGATTGCGCGGCTCTGCCATGAGAAGCCTGCTCGATCGTTCTGCCCTAAGACCCCGCTTACCATGGCGGCGCGGCCACCCTCAATGACATCGGTCCATCATTCGTCCCGTGGATTGGGGATAAGAACGGTGAGTCGCGACGGCCGAGCACGCTGCTCGACGGCAAATGCCTCCGATCGCGAGCCTCGCGGATGCGGTCCAGGCGCGCAGCACGCGATTTGATGCCGCTGCAAACTTACGGGGCGCCGCAAGGGCGCCCCGCCTGTCTCGGTCGTGGTCCCCTCCCCCGAGCCTCACAACCGATAGAGAATCTGGTCGGTCCAGAACCGCTCGAGCCGCTGCAGCGCCTTGTTGAGGCCGGAGAACTCGTCGGGCGAAATGCCGCCGACCTGCTCGACCGTGCGCACGTGCTTCTCGTAGAGCGAGGTGACGATCTCGCGCACTTCGCGGCCCTTCTGCGTGAGCTTGATGCGCACCGAGCGCCGGTCGACGCGCGAGCGTTGATGGTCGAGGAAACCCATTTCGACGAGCTTCTTGAGGTTGTACGACACGTTGGAGCCGAGATAATAGCCGCGCGTGCGCAGCTCGCCTGCGGTTAGCTCCTTGTCGCCGATGTTGAACAGCAGCAGCGCCTGGACCGCGTTGATGTCGGCGCGACCGCGGCGGTCGAACTCGTCCTTGATGACGTCGAGTAGCCGCCGGTGCAGTCGCTCGACCAAGGTCAACGCCTCGAGATAGAGCGGCTGAATTTTTTCGAAGCGCGCCTGACGATCGGCGCTCTCCGCCGCATTCGAAAGAGGTTTCATTTTGACGCCCTGCATGAGGTTGATGTTTTTCATGCCGAACGAGGCCCTGCTCCTCGTCCCACGCCGGGCAAGCTAGCGGGGATGCTCTAAGGTCGGCTTAAATTGTAGCATAAAGATTAGGTTTATCGATCACGGTGAACGTTCGATTGATCACGGGTCAAAACATTTAGCTGGTCAGCTTTCATTCACTCTAACGTCCCGGGTTGTTTGCGCAGTTACGAAGCTGACTGCCTGCCTCCGCTAGACCGATCGCGGTCGCCCTGCTTCCCCCGGCGCGCATTCCAATGCGGGACGATCCCAATGTCCGAGATTCGCCGCGGCCTCGTACGTGCTGTGCAAAAATTCCATCAGCGCCCGCTCGGGATCCGATGCCGTGCGCATGGCGTCGTAAGGCAGGATGAATTCGCCGAGCTCCCCAGAGAAGAATGCCCGTTCCGGGCTTACGGCGGCGGCGGCAAAGCCCTCCGGAGCCGGATAGGCGTAAGAATAGAACGCCGCATATTCCACCGGCCCGCCGCCGCCCGGCCAGAAGCCGGCGCTCGACACCTCGTGCGAATATGCTTCGCGCGCGACCGCGTCCGGCAGATGCGACACGCCACCGGGATGGGGTGGCGCCGGCCTTCCGGAAAAGCGCGTGACCGCCAGATCGAAGCTGCCCCAGAAGAAATGCACCGGGCTTGCCTTGCCGAGAAATCCCGTGCGGAAACGTGTCAGCACCTGGTGCGTCGAGAGCAGCACGCGCCAGAAACGCGCGGCGTAATCGCGATCGTAAGCGGCGTGCGTGCGGTCCTGATCGAACGGGACGGCGTCGGCGATCTCGCACGGCATCATCGTAATGCGGACGTCGAGCCCGAGCTCGGCCATCGCCGCGAACAGCTCGGTGCAGAATTGGGCGACCGGCATCGGCGCGAGCGGCAGCTGACGGAAATGCCCGTCGCTCGTTCGCACTCGCAGCACGTGATCGATGAAGTCGAAATCGATCTGGAACGCGCGCCCGCGATAGGGAATGGGCGAGGTCGTCAGGCCGCGCGCGGTCACGTACAGCGTCACATGCCAAGAATGGTTGAGCCACGGCGTCTGCATCAAGCGTATCTTGCCGACGATTTGCGTCCATAGATGCAGGGTGTCGCGCGTGTCCTTCCAGGCCGCATAGGGCAACCCGGGCCACCTGTTCGCGTCAAGGGACGGCGGCATCGTTGCCTCCTCCAGGGAGCGTTGGGCTGCTCGCTTTCACGTGCCGCGCAGGAAACGGATGATCCCGGAAAAGTCGCGCCCGCCGAACCCGTTGCCGACGTAGAGCCCGTAGAGCGCCGCCGCTTCCGCCCCGAGCGGGGTCGAAGCGCCGGCGGAACGCGCGGCCTCCTGCGCCAGGCGCAAGTCCTTGAGCATCATCGCGGCGGTGAATCCCGGCTGGTAATCGCGATTGGCCGGCGACGTCGGCACCGGGCCCGGAACCGGACAATAGCTCGTCAGCGACCAGCACTGGCCCGACGATTTCGAGGAGATCTCGAACAGCTTTTGCGCATCGAGCCCGAGGCGCTCGGCGAGCACGAAGGCTTCGCTCACCCCGATCATCGAGATGCCGAGCACCATGTTGTTGCAGATCTTGGCCGCCTGGCCGTTGCCGGACGGGCCGGCGTGGACGATGGTCTTGCCCATCGCCTCGAGCAACGGCTTGGCGCGAGTGAACGCCTGCTCGGTGCCGCCGACCATGAACGTCAGGGTCGCGGCCTGGGCGCCGGCAACGCCGCCGGAGACCGGCGCATCGAGCATCGCCAGCCCCTTCTCGCGCGCCGCGGCCGACACGGCGCGGGCGCTGTCCACGTCGATGGTCGAGCAATCGATCAGCAGCGTGTCGGGTTTGACCGCGTCCAATACGCCGGCATTCAGATAGACCTCGCGAACTTCCCTGCCGGAAGGCAGCATGGTGATCACGGCGTCCACGTTCGTCGCAGCGGTTTTGATAGCGTCGGCGGCGGTGCCGCCGCCGGCCACTAGCTTCTCGATCGCCGCCGCACTGACGTCGAACCCGGCAACGGAATGTCCCGCCTTGCGCAGGTTGAGCGACATCGGCAAGCCCATGTTGCCGAGCCCGATGAATCCGATGCGTGCCATCCGTTCCCTCCCGTTTTTCACCCGGTCACGGCGGCCGCTCGCGCGTCGCCATGACCGCAAGACCGACATAGGCGAGGATCGCCGCCAGCTCCCCGAGCACCACTAGGAAACGCCCGCCGTAGATCTGCGGGAAGAACAGCTCGACTGCGGCCATGGAGATCGCCGCGGTGAGCCACACCACCCCGCCCCATGCCGCCGCGAGCCACAGGCCGACCGCCGCCACGAGATCGATCACCGCGAAAAAGATGGTGGCGGCCTGCCACGCGGTCGAGCTCGCCTCGAAGATCGAGCTCGACCCCTCGCCGATGCCGACCACGACGGCCCAATGGTAGAGACCCTTGAGGAGCGACACCGCCGCCATTGCCCGCAGGAACCAGACCAGCCGGCCGGTCCACAGCCCCGTCCCCTTCTGCCGCCCGATGCCCTCGACTGCCGCCATGGGGTCGCTCATGGCAGCTCGAGCTCCTCGGCGAGCGGCGCAAAGTGCCGCTCGACCTCGGCCTCGCTCACGCCGTCGAGCGTTGCCGGGCGCCAGCGCGGCGCATTGTCCTTGTCGATGATCACCGCGCGGATGCCCTCGTAGAAATCATGCCCGTAAACGAGGCGCGAGACGATGCGGAACTCGGCCTTCATGCAGTGCGTGAACGACCAGGTCTTGCCCCGTCGCATTTGCGTCAGCGCGATCTTGAGGCTGGTCGGCGATTTGGCGCGGACAGTCGCGGCGGTCGCGCGCGCCCAGCTTGCATCCGCACCCCGCTCCGCCTCGCGATCGAGCCGGCCGAGGATATCCTCGACCCGGTCGCCGACGAACAGCCGGTCGATTGTGGCGCTTCGGTGGATCAGCGGGCTATCCCCGGGAGATTGCGCGAAGGCGGCAAGCAGGGCGTCGACCGGTACGTTGCTGCAAAGCGCATCGAGCAGCTCGGGAATGCGTGCAGAGGGAACGTGGTGGGTGGCAATGCCGGTGGCCACGGCATCGGCGGTCCCGAGCCGTTCGCCGGTGAGCGCCGAATAGGTGCCGGTCTCGCCCGGCATCCGCGGCAACAGCCACGTGGCGCCGACATCGGGAAGAAACCCGATCCCGACTTCCGGCATTGCGAATTTGAAACTTTCTCCCGCGACGCGGTGCGATCCGTGGATGGAAATCCCGACGCCGCCGCCCATGACGATGCCGTCGATCAGCGCCACATAGGGCTTGGGATAATGCTTGATGAAGGCGTTGAGCGTGTACTCGTCGCGCCAGAACGGCAGCGCCTCGGCTTGCCGCCCGGCACGGCCGAGCTCGTAGAGCGCGCGGATGTCGCCGCCGGCCGAAAACGCCCGCTCGCCCGCGCCGCGGATCACGACGCGGGTGATCGCCGGATCGCGGGCCCATTCCTCGAGCTTGGCGGCGAGCGTATGGACCATGCCGTGCGTCACCGCATTGAGCGCCTGCGGGCGGTTCAGCGTGACCACGCCCGCGACGCCATGCCGCTCGAACAGGATGTCCTGATCGGCGCTCAATGGGCGGCCCACAGATAGGCAGCCGTCGCGCACAGGCCGAGTGCGTCGCGCACGAGGTGGAGTCGCGCCCAGGTTTCGATCGCACTGCGGGTACTGGCGTCGGCGGCAGCCGGCGGCATAGCTTGCAAGCGCTTGTTGGTCGGCAGAATCACAAGGACGGTGAAAGGTAGATTAGCGAAAATCAGGACGGCACCGGCAAGCCAGCGCCAGTCGCCGCTCGATGCGTATGCAGCCACGCCGAGCAGGGCCGAGCCGAGCGCGAGGCTTGCCTGCATGACGGAAGCGCGCGGATAGCTCGACTGCCACTGCCGCAGCATTGCCTGGTCGTCGAGCGTGAGCCGCGCCGGCTGCTCCGCCACAGTGACATAGATCGCCGCACCGGTGAATGCCGCCGCGGTTATCATCGCAATCTGCCCGATCAGCATCGCCGCCTCCTCAATTCCCCAAGAGATCCCGGCTGATGATCACCCGCATCACCTCGTTGGTGCCCTCGAGAATCTGGTGGACGCGCACGTCGCGCAGCACGCGCTCGATCGGATGATCGCGCAGATAACCATAGCCGCCGTGCAGCTGCAGGCAGCCATTGACCGCCTCGAAGCCGGCGTCGGTGGCAAACCGCTTCGCCATGGCGGCGAGCCGCGTGGCGCCCTGCTCGCGATTGCCGACGGCGAGGGCCGCGCGCCGGACCATCAGGCGCGCCGCCTCGAGCTCGGTCGCATGATCGGCGATGCGGAACTGCAGCGCCTGGAAGTCCGCGAGCCGAGTGCCGAACTGTTTTCGCTCGCGCATGTATTCGAGGGTGCGGTCGAGGCAGAATTGCGCGCCGCCGATCGAGCAGGCGGCGATGTTGAGCCGTCCGCCGTCGAGCCCGGCCATGGCGATGCGAAAACCAAAACCCTCCTCGCCGATGCGGTTCGCCACTGGAACGCGGCAATCCTCGAAGACGACCATCGCGGTCGGCTGCGATTTCCAGCCAAGCTTTTTTTCCTGGGCGCCGAAGGAGAGCCCCGGCGTTCCCTTCTCGACCGCGAGGCAGGAAATGCCGTCCGGCCCCTCCTCCCCGGTCCGAACCATGCAGACATAAAGGTCCGAGACACCGCCGCCGGAAATGAAGGCCTTCGTGCCGTTGAGAACGTAATGATCGCCGTCGCGCGCGGCGCGCGTCTTGAGGCTCGCCGCATCGGACCCCGAGCCCGGCTCGGTCAGGCAATAACTGGAGAAGCGCTCCATGGTGCAGAGCTTCGGCAGAAATTGCCGGCGCTGCGGCTGCGACCCGAAGGTGTCGATCATCCACGCATTCATGTTGTGGATCGAAATATAGGCCGCGGTCGAGGTGCAGCCCTGGGCGAGCTCCTCGAAGATGATGGTGGCGTCGAGCCGGGACAGCGCCGAGCCGCCGACGTCGTCCTTGACGTAGATGCCGCCGAACCCCAGCGCGGCGGCCTTGCGCAGCGTCTCGACCGGAAACGTCTCGCGCTCGTCCCAGTCCCGGGCAAACGGCATCATGTGCTCGCGGGCAAAGGAGCGCGCCACCGCCTGGAACGCGCGTTGCTCCTCGGTAAGCTCGAAATCCATGCGACCCCTCTCCTCCCGCGAAACCGTGGCGGCAACTTTACCATGGCCGCAAAGGCGCGGAACGCACCGTGCCCACGCCTTTTCGCTACGTTTAAGCCAACATCGGTGGGCACGCTTCGCTTTGCCCACGCTACCGCCGCCCCCACGTCCCCGTGGCGTGCCCCTTTCGGAGCGGCTAAAAGGAGGAAAGTCCAGATCCGGAGACGCCAGCATGGCCATCAAATTCGGTCGGCCGCTCGAAAGCAGATCCCGCCTCGTGCCGGTCGAGGCGAAACGTCGCGCCGGTAGCTCCGCCGAGCTCGATCTCACGTTGCGCCCGCGCCGCAACCGCCGCACCGAATGGATCCGGCGGCTCGTGCGCGAGCACGCGCTGACAACCGACGACCTGATCTGGCCTTTGTTCCTGGTCGAGGGCACCGGGCAGCGGGTTCCGGTCGATGCCATGCCGGGCGTCGAGCGCCTATCGGTCGACCAGGCGGTGCACGAGGCCCAGCGCGCCGCCAAGCTGGAGATCCCGGCGATCGCGCTGTTCCCCTACACCGATCCGGCCTTGCGCGACGAGGACGGCAGCGAGGCGCTCAATCCGGACAATCTGGTGTGCCGCGCGATCCGCGCCATCAAGCAGGAGGTCCCGGAAGTCGGCATCGTGTGCGACGTCGCGCTCGATCCCTACACCAGCCATGGCCACGACGGGCTGCTGCGCGACGGCGTCATCCTCAACGACGAGACCGTGGCGGTGTTGGTCCGGCAGGCGCTGGTGCAGGCCGAAGCCGGCTGCGACATCATTGCGCCTTCCGACATGATGGACGGACGGGTCGGCGCCATCCGCGCCGCGCTCGACGAGGCCTCGTTCGCGGACGTGGCGATCATGGCCTATACGGCGAAATACGCCTCGGCCTTCTACGGCCCGTTCCGCGACGCGGTCGGCTCCTCGGCGACGCTCACTGGCGACAAGCGCACCTATCAGATGGATCCGGCGAACGCCGAGGAAGCGCTGCGCGAGGCCGAGATCGACATCGCCGAGGGCGCCGACATGATCATGGTGAAACCCGGCTTGCCCTATCTCGATATCCTGCATCGCGTCAGCGAAGCCTTCGGCATGCCGACCTTCGCCTACCAGGTGTCGGGCGAATATTCGATGATCATGGCGGCGGCGCAGAACGGCTGGATCGACGGCGACAAAGCGATGCTGGAGAGCCTGATCGCCTTCAAGCGCGCCGGCGCCGCTGGCATCCTCACCTATTTCGCCCCGAGGGTGGCGGAGAAATTGAAAGCGGCTCGCTGACTCATCGGCGTTCCCCGGACCAGGCGCAGAGCGCAGCGATGCGCCGCAGATCCGGGGTCCAGGCATCTGGGAGCACGCTGTCCAGGTTCAGCAGCGCGTCATTTCATGCCGCGCTGCGCCCGGGACACGAAGCAGAGTCACCGCATCGCGGCGCCGGCCGTGATGCGCTGCGGTGCATAGCCCTCCGCCTCGAACGCCGCGAGCACCTTTTGCGCATGCGCGCGGTCGCGGGTCTCCACCGTGATGTCGAGCTGCGTGCCCTTGGCCGGAATATCGAGCAGCAGCCGCTTGTGCTCGACCTCGAGGATATTGGCGCCGAGCTGGCCCAGCCGGCTGGCGATATGCCCGAGCACGCCCGGCTGGTCGGGAATGGTCAAGCGAAACGCGATGATGCGATCCTCGCGCTCGAGCTCGCGCACCATGATGGTGGCGAGAATGCGCGGATCGATATTGCCGCCGGTCAGCACGAGGCCGACCTTCTTGCCGCGAAACCGATCGGGCTCGGCAAGCAGGGCCGCCAGGGGCGCGGCGCCGGCGCCCTCCGCCATGGTTTTTTGCAGTGTCGCATAGGCGTTCACCGCGCCTTCGATCTGCGCCTCGTCGACCAGCACGATGTCGGCGACGAGCGCGGCGACCAGCGGCAGCGCCAGTTTTCCCACGTTTTTCACCGCGATGCCCTCGGCGAGGGTGGGTCCGCCGACGGGACGGCGATCGCCCTTGATGGCATTCCACATCGAGGGATAGAGCGCGGCTTCGACGCCGATGACGGCGATTCCCGGCTTGACCGCCTTCGCCGCCACCGCATTGCCGGCAATGAGCCCGCCGCCCCCGATGGGAAGCACCAGGACCTCGAGCTCGGGCGCTTCCTCGAGCATCTCCAGCGCGATGGTGCCCTGGCCGGCGATGACCTGCGTATCGTCGTAGGGATGCACCCAGGTCAGATGCCGCTCCGCGGCGATTGTCTCGGCTCGCCTTTCACAGTCGGCGAGCGTCTCGCCTTCGAGCACCACCTCGGCGCCATAGCGCTCCGTCGCCGCGACTTTGACCAAGGGGGTCGCGGCCGGCATGACGATGGTGGCCGGAATTTTCAGCAGGCCGGCGTGGTAGGCGACGGCCTGGGCATGATTGCCGGCCGACATGGCGATCACGCCCTTAGCCCGCGCTGCCGGCGGCAAGGTCGCAAGCTTCGCCAATGCGCCGCGCTCCTTGAACGAGCCGGTCACCTGCAGGTTCTCGTATTTGATGGAAACGTCCGCGCCGGTCAGGGCCGAGAGCCGCGGCGCCGGCAGCAAGGGCGTGCGCAGGATCGCGCCGGAAACGGTGCGCCGCGCCTCCTCGACGGCAGCGAGCGTGATTTCCACCTGCTCCTCCTTACCTCGATCGCGCCTCCGAAGCCGCATGCGTCCGGACCCGGCGTGGCAACCTTTCATGGATTCCGGAGGCGCAAACTTTGCCCGGCCGGCTTCGATCGGCCCAGTCGCCTCTTGCGTGAAACTCGGCCTGGGCCCATTTTCGCCGGCTGAATGTATCCGGAGGATAGGAAAGCGCCATGCCGGACAGCGAGCCGAGGCGGGTCGGCGTCTCGTTCGAAGTCAAGCCGCACGCCTATGACCCCGCGACCAGCCCCGAGCTGTTCGAAGGCGTGCTGGCGCGCCGCGTCCTGGCATTCTTTATCGACGTGGTCCTGATCGCCATTCCCGTGGTATTCGCCGGCCTGTTCATCTTCGTGTTCGGACTGATCACGTTCGGGCTGGGCTGGGCGCTCTATTGGCTGCTGAGCCCCGCCGCGGTGATCTGGGCGCTGGTCTATTACGGCACGACGTTTGGAAGCCCGGCGTCGGCGACGATCGGCATGCGGGTGATGGACCTCGAGATGCGCACCTGGTACGGGGCGCCGATGTATTTCCTGCTCGGCGCGGTGCATGCCATCGTGTTCTGGATCACGGTTTCGGCGCTGACCCCGCTGATCCTGCTGGTGGGGCTGTTCAACGAACGCCGGCGTCTGCTCCACGACATGCTGGTCGGCACCGTCGTCATCAACAACGAGGTCCGGGCCAATGCGCTGCGCATATTGTCGCGCCGGGGACCATGACCGTCCGCGCGGTATCCGCAATGCTTGGCCGGGACGCTGATCGGAACTTTGACAAGAGAAGCGCCCGCCCGTGACTCGGCACTCTCGCGACACGCCGCAGTTCTACCTCACCGCGCCCTCGCCGTGCCCGTATCTCGCCGGCAAGGAGGAGCGCAAGGTCTTCACCCATCTGGTCGGGGAGCGCGCTTCCGAGCTCAACGATCTGCTCACCCACGGCGGTTTCCGCCGCAGCCAGTCGATCGCCTACCGGCCGGCTTGCGAGACCTGCCGTGCCTGCGTGTCGGTGCGGGTCGTCGTCGAGGATTTCCGCCCGAGCCGCAGCATGCGGCGGGTGCTCGACCGCAACCCGGACCTCTCCGCGGAGATGCGCGTGCCGGTGCCGACCTCGGAGCAATATTCGGTGTTCCGCGGCTATCTCGATTCGCGCCATCGCGACGGCGGCATGGCCGACATGACCGTGCTCGACTATGCGATGATGGTCGAGGACAGCCACGTCGACACCCGCATCGTCGAATACCGCAGCCAGGATGCCGAGGCCCGGGCTTCCGGGCACGGCACCGGTCCGCTGCTCGGCGTCGCGTTGACCGACCTGCTCAGCGACGGCCTGTCGATGGTCTATTCCTTCTTCGAGCCCGACGCGCACGCGCGCTCGATCGGCACCTTCATGATCCTCGACCACATTGTCCGCGCCCGGCGCCTGGGATTGAGCTACGTCTATCTCGGCTATTGGGTGAAGGGTTCGAAAAAGATGGACTACAAGGGCCGCTTCCTGCCGCAGGAACGGCTGCTGCCCGACGGCTGGACCCGGTTCGAGGCTTGACGCGGATGGCTGCCAGCTTGCTCCGGTCACCTCCAGGTACAAGGTCAGGAAACGGGTCATGACGGTACGTAATCCCGCGCGCGAGCGCTTGAACCAGGGCGAGCTGTGCCTCGGCATCGGGCTGCGCCAGGCCCGCACGGTCGACGTCGCCGCCGCCATGGCGAGCTGCGGCTTCGACTGGCTGTTCATCGATCTCGAGCACGGCACCATGCCGCTCGACACCGCGGTGCAGATCTCGGTGGCGGCCTTGACCGCGGGCATTTCGCCCGTGGTACGGGTGCCGTCGCGGCAATATTCGCTCGCCACCCGCGTGCTCGACGGCGGCGCGCTCGGCATCGTGATGCCGCACGTGGACACCGCCGAGGAGGCGCGCACGATCGTCGGCCATCTGAAATATCCGCCGCTCGGCCATCGCTCGATGGCGGGCGGCATGGCCTATTTCGGCTTTCGCGCCGTCCCGACCGCCGAGGCGGCGGCGACTATGAATGCGCAAACGCTGGTCGTGGTCATGCTCGAGACCCCGCAGGCGATCGCCAATGCCGAGACAATCGCCGCGGTCGAGGGCGTCGACGTGCTGCTCGTTGGCACCAACGACCTGATGATGGAGATGGGATTCCCCGGCCAGTTCGGGCACGCCGAGGTCGCGCGCGCCTATGACCAGGTGATCGCCGCCTGCCGCAAGCACCGCAAGTGGCCGGGCATGGGCGGCGTCTACACCGAGGAGCTCTTGGCCAAATATGTCGCCATGGGCATGCGGGTGATCATCGCCGGCAACGATCTCGGCATGCTGATGGCCGGCGCGAGCCAGCGCGCCAAGTTCCTGCGCGAGCGGCAATAGGCGTCGCAGCCGCGCGAGCAGTTCACGACCGGCCTTTGGCCTTGCTCTTTGGGCGGACGATTCGGGCCCTGATCTTGCCTTTCGAGGCTTTGGTCGCGACGCGCGAACCTTCCTTGATCTCCACCACGACGGCGCGCACCTCCTTCTCGCTGTCGTTCTCGGTCGCGGTCGATTGCGACGGCAGGAGCGACACTTCGCCGGCCCTGAGCATAAGCTCGAAGGGCTGCTTGCCCGGCGGGGAGAACACCAAGGAGCCGTCGCTCAGCATGTAGACGAATTGATACGGGTGGCCCTTGAGCTCGAACTTGGCGCCCGGCTTGACCCGCATCTCGATCACTCGCACGCGCTCGGTGTCGAGCAGCACCTTGGAAGCTTCCAGTTCGGGCTTGCGCTCCTGGGCGTGCGCGGCGAAGGGGAAGACGAGCAGGATGGCGAGCACGAGCCATCGGCGGCGGGCCATGAGCATCTCCGGTTCCGATCCCCGCCCAGAATGAGCGATCCGCCGACGATAATCAAAGGTTTGCGGCGGCCGGCCGACTCGGAAGTTCAACAGAGGTCTCCACGCGCCGTTACCCCGCGGACAACCCCGGGACCGGCACCCCGAAGCTCTGCAGGATCAGGACCAGGTTGAGCAGCAGCACCACCGCGGTGCCGACCAAAGCCGCAACCGCGGTGAGCCGGCCGTTGGCGAACCGGCCCATGATGTCGGCGCGTCCGGTGAAGAGAAGGAGCGCGATCATCGGCAGCGGCAGCGCGATGCTGAGCACGACCTGGCTCACCACGAGCGCGTCTGTCGCATTCACGCCGAGCGCGACGACCACGAAGGCGGGCGCCATCGTCACCAGCCGCCGCACCCAGACTGGGATCTGAAATCCCACGAAGCCTTGCATGATCAGCTGGCCGGCCATGGTTCCGACCGCCGAGCTCGAGATTCCGGACGCGAGCAGCGAAACCAGGAATACGCCGGCCGCACCCGCCCCCAGCAGGGGGGTGAGCGTGTGATAGGCCGTCTCGATCTGGGCGACCTCGCTGTGTCCCGCATGGAACGCGCCCGAGGCGGTGATCACCATCGCCATGTTGACGAGACCGGCGACCGCCAGCGCCATGACGACCTCGTGGTTGGAGATGCGCACGAGCTTCTGCCGTTCTGCCTCGTCGCGGCCCGGGGTGCGGGCCTGGGTCAGGCCGGAATGCAGATAGACTGCGTGCGGCATGACGGTGGCGCCGATGATGCCGACCGCGAGCACCAACGCCCCGCCGTCAGGGATCTGCGGCAGCACGCTATGCACGGCCACGCCGCGCCAGTCGACCGGCGCGATGAACATCTCGACCAGATAGCAGAGCGCGATGACGCCGACCAAGGCGCCGATGATTAGCTCGAACGGCCGGAAGCCGAACCGTTCGAACATCAGGATCCCGTAGGTCAGGATCCCGGTTACGATCATCCCAGCGAGCAGCGGCATCCCCAGCAGCAACGCCAGCCCGATGGCGCCGCCGAGGAATTCCGCGAGATCGGTCGCCATGGCGGCGATCTCGCTGATGACCCACATGGCCCATACGATCGGCCGCGGAAACTGCTCGCGGCACATCTCGGCGAGATTGCGTCCGGTGACGATGCCGAGCTTGGCCGAGAGGGCCTGGAACAGCATGGCGATCAGGTTGGCCAGCAGCACGACCCAGAGCAGACCGTAGCCGTATTTGGCGCCGGCCTGGATGTTGGTCGCGAAATTCCCGGGATCCATGTAGGCGATCGAGGCGACCACGGCCGGACCGGCAAACGGCAGATAGGCGCGCACGCCGCGGCGCCGGCCGGCCAGAACCTCGCGGGCCGCCGCAGCGGTCCGCTCCGAGAGCGAGCCCCGCGCGGCGATCGATTCCGTCACGGGATCTCCACAGGCGTTCCGCCAAGCCATCCGCGATACATAGCCAATTGCGAATCGTCTGCAATTCGGGCGCGGTGCCCAACCCTTGGCATTGGCACTCTCCGGGCCCGTTTTGTTTGTAAGATGAATCGACTAAGTAACCGGAATCGCGAGCAAATTGCAACGAGCCCCGGCCGATTTCGTAATCCGTTCGGCCCCGGCAGGAATCTGAGCGACAGCGACCTAGTCCTTGCCGTTCTCGGAGAGCGGCCCGAACCGGTTGGTCTTCGGAAAGCCCTTCGGCGCCAGCCTCCCGGCGTCGGCGCGATTGCCGCGCCAATCGCCGAGGTCCTGGATGGAGAGCGTGTAGGTCCGCCCGGCCGGATCGATCCAGGTCAGCCCGTCGGCCGGCTGGAAGGTTTTGACGTCGGAGAGTCCTCCGTCCTTGTAGCGCTGCAGCCGCACGCCGCGCCCGCGCGTCATCTCCGGAACCTGCTCGAGCGCAAAGATCAGCATCTTGCGGTTCTCGCCGACGCTCGCCACGAGCTCGCCTTCCACCGGCGCGACGGCGCGCGCCTCGTCGGGCAGATCGACGTTGAGCACCTGCTTGCCCTTGCGGGTGTTGGCGACACATTCGTCCTCCGGCACGACGAAGCCGCGCCCGGCACGGCTCGCGACCAGGAACTTGCGTCCGCCGCGGAACGGAAACACGGTGACGACGTCGGCCTCCTGCTCGATATCGACGAACAGCCGGATTGGCTCGCCGTGACCGCGGCCCCCCGGCAGCTTCGAGGCCTCGAGCGTGTAGAAGCGGCCGTTGGTGGCGAACACCAGACATTTCGAGGTCGTCTCGGCGAAGAACGAAAGCTTCAGCCGGTCGTCCGTCTTGAACGCAATGCCGGAGAGATCGGTGACGTGCCCGCGCAGGGCGCGGATCCAGCCTTTTTCCGAGACCACGACCGTGACCGGTTCGCGCTCGATCATGGCGGCCTCGACCGCCGCCACATCGTGCTCGGGCGCCTCGCCGAAATGCGTGCGGCGCTTGCCGAGCCCGGTCGCCGGACCGAAGGTCTTGCGCACCTCCTTGATTTGGGCGGCAACGCTCTTCCATTGCAGCTTGTCGGACCCGAGCAGCTTTTCGATCTCGCCCTTCTCCTCGCGCAGCGACTTGTCCTCGCGCTTGATCTCGATCTCCTCGAGTCTGCGCAGATTGCGCAGCCGCATGTTGAGAATGGCTTCGGCCTGCACGTCCGAAAGCTTGAAGCGCTTCATCAGCACCGGCTTGGGCTCGTCCTCCTCGCGGATGATCTTGATGACCTTGTCGATGTTGAGATAAGCGACGAGATAGCCGCCGAGCACCTCCAGGCGATGCTCGATCGCGGCCAGGCGGTGGCGCGAGCGGCGCAGCAGCACTTCACGGCGGTGGTCGAGCCACTCGCGCAGTACCTCGGCGAGCCCGACCACCTGTGGGACGCGGCCCTTGACCAGCACGTTCATGTTGAGCGGAATGCGGCTCTCGAGCTCGGTGAGCTTGAACAGCGATTCCATCAGCAGCGCCGGATCGACGGTGCGTGCCCGGGGCTCGAGCACGAGACGCACGTCCTTGGTCGATTCGTCGCGCACGTCGGCGAGCAGCGGCAGTTTGCGCTCGTTGAGCAGTTCGGCGATGCGTTCGATCAGCCGCGATTTCTGCACCAGCCACGGGATCTCGGTGACGACGATCACGTAGGTGCCCCGCCCGGTCTCCTCCTTTTCCCAGCGCGCCCGCACCCGGAACGAACCGCGACCGGTGGCATAGGCTTCGGCAAGGGTCTCCGGGGTATCGACGATGATCCCGCCGGTCGGGAAATCGGGGCCCGGCACGAATCCCATCAGCTCGCGGCTCTTGGCCCGCTTGTGGTCGATCAGATAGAGCGCCGCATCGCACAGTTCCGCGGCATTGTGCGGCGGGATCGAGGTCGCCATGCCGACCGCGATGCCCTGCGAGCCGTTGGCCAAGAGATTGGGGAAGGCCGCCGGCAGCACCACCGGCTCCTCCAATTGACCGTCGTAGCTCGCGCGGAAATTGACCGCATCCTCGTCGATCCCATCGAGCAGCAGGCGGGCGACTTCCGTCATCCTCGCTTCGGTGTAGCGGTGGGCCGCCGGGTTATCGCCGTCGATGTTGCCGAAATTGCCTTGTCCGTCGATCAGCGGATAACGCTGGGTAAAATCTTGCGCCAGCCGCACCAGCGCATCGTAGATCGCCTGGTCGCCATGAGGATGGAAATTGCCCATCACATCGCCGACGATCTTCGCGGACTTTTTGAATGCCGCGCCCGGATCGAGCCGAAGCAGGCGCATGCCGTAGAGGATGCGCCGGTGCACGGGCTTGAGCCCGTCGCGCGCATCCGGCAGCGCGCGGTTCATGATGGTGGAGAGCGCATAGGCGAGATAGCGCTCCTCGAGCGCGTCGCGCAGCGTGATCTCCTGCACTTCGGCGGGTTCCTGGGGGGGAATCAATCGTTTGCCCATGGCCGATGGGTAATGCTTGGATCAGCCCCGAACAAGGGGCGACACGTTGCGGCGGCAAGGACCGCGACAGGAGAATGCTCATGCGAAGCTTCATGCTGGCGGCGCTCGCCGCGTTCGCTTTCGGCTGGGCCGGCCCCTCGCTCGCGTCCCCCGGTCCCGCCGGCGCGCTGGCCATCGCCCGGGCGGCGGGCGCCGCCTCAGCGACAACCGAGGCCGGTTGCCGGATTCGCCGCTGGTGCGGCCCGGTAAAATGCCATCGCCGCCTGTGGTGCCGGTGAGCGAATTCCGGACTCGTCATGGCCGGGCTCGTCCCGGCCATCCACGGCTTCGAATGCATCGCGATTCCAATCGTGGATGCCCGGCACAAGGCCGGGCATGACAGGTAAATGCGGGCTGTTGCCACGGAGCCATCCGTTGGGATAGGCGTGGACTGCAGCGGATTGGGGCTTGGCTCACCGGGAGGAAGCCGCGGGAGGGGAAATGCGCAAGTTCGGTTTCATCGTGATTGCGGCTGGAATTCTGGCCGCGGCGACATTGGCTTCGAGCAAGGCCGAAGCGTTCGGCTCCGCGGGGGTCCGGGCCGCCGTCGAAGCATTGAACCCCATTGAGCAGGCGGCCTGCCGGGAAAAGCGGTGGGGTTGGCACGGCTGGGGCTGGTACCCCTGCAAGGAACCAGTGAACACCTGCGAAAAGTGCCGCTGGCGCTGGGGCTACAAGTATTGCTGGAAGGTGTGCTGACGCGCCGGATTCCGGCAAAAACTGACGCGATTCGGACCCCTGTTCATAATTCTTCTTGAGCCGGCGCAATGGCTTAGGTCGATTCAATCCGCAGAAAAACATTTTACAATTGTCTATTGATAAATTACTCGCTAAGGTAGCGCGGCGCCGTCTCCTATGCCCCGGCCCCACGGCCCGATGAGGTTTCGCAGGGGTGGGTGCGCGCAGCGAACCCATCCTCCCTGCCCGCTGCCTGGGCTAGCCGGCCGCGCGCCTGGGCTGCAGGACCGCGGCGAGGAAATGGGCGCGCGCCTGCGGCGCTGCCTCGCCGCGCGGCTCGAACACATGGCGGCCGAGAAAAAAGCCCGTGAGCGCCAATCCGTCCGCAAGCTCCTCCGGCGAAGGCGCGGTCCAAAATTCTTCCGCGACCAGAAACGGCGGCAGGCGCAGCAGCTTGTCCTGCCAGGGCGCGCCCGCGGCGCGAGAGATTGCCCGGCCCGATTTCGGCGAGACATAGGCGAGATCGACGACCTCGCCGGTGACGGCGCAGCGTTCGAGATCGAGGCCGAATCCGAGCTCGGCAATCAGTCGCAGCTCGAACCGCGCCACGTGTGCTGCGGCCAGCGCCCGATCATGCATCCGATCGAGGATCGCCAGAACGGCGTCGTACATGGCCGGGTGCGGATCGCGCTCGGGCAGCAGGCGGCACAGCGCGGCCAGATGCGTGACCCCGAAGAGCGCATGGGAAACCGGCAGGAACGCCGCCGCCCGCAACTGCAGACCCTCGACCACGAAATGTCCGAGATGCTCGTCGAGCCGGGCCCGCCACACCGCGCGGACGGAATTGCCGGGCTGCAGCACCGGCCGCATCCGCGAGCCGGCGCCGCCGCGCACGAGGCCGAGATGGCGGCCGTGCCCGTGGGTCATCAGCTCGGCAATGGCGTTCGCCTCGCCGTGACGCCGCACGCCGAGCACGATGCCGCTGTCGGTCCACTCCATTGCGCTAGCCCGCCTTTGAACACCGTCAATTTTTCGGGAATTCCAATCCCATTTCGCGATAGCGCTCGGGATCCTCGCCCCAGTGCTCGCGCACTTTCACGAACAGGAACAGGTGCACTGGCGTCTCGATTGCCTCGGCGATCTCGCGCCGCGCTTCCGCTCCGATCGTCTTGATGGTGCGGCCCTCCTTGCCGAGCAGGATTTTGCGCTGGCTCTCGCGCTCAACGAAAATAGTCTGCTCGATTCGCACCGAGCCGTCCTTCAATTGCTTCCATACCTCCGTTTCCACCGTCGCGCGATACGGCAGCTCCTGGTGCAGGCGCAGATAGAGCTTCTCGCGGGTGATTTCGGCGGCGAATTGGCGCAGCGGCGCGTCGGTGAGCTGGTCCTCCGGGTAGTGCCACGGCCCCTCGGGCACGCGCTCGGCGAGCCAGCGCTTGAGGTCCGCGACCCCGTCGCCGGTCAGCGCCGAGAGCATGAAGGTCGTCTCGAATGCGCTGGCCTCGTTCAACTCGGCGGAAAGCGCCAGCAGCCCGGGTTTCGGCACGAGATCGATCTTGTTCAGCACCAGGATTTTCGGCTGCCGCAACGGCGCGAGCCGCTCCACGATGGCGCGAGCCTCCTCGTCGAGGCCGCGCTGGGCATCGATGAGCAGAGAGACGAGATCGGCATCATGGGCCACGCCCCAGGCGCTCGTCACCATCGCGCGGTCGAGCCGGCGCTTGGGCGCGAAAATGCCCGGCGTATCCATGAAGATCAGCTGGGAATTGCCCTCGACCGCGATGCCTCTGGTGAGGCTGCGGGTCGTCTGCGCCTTGTGGGTGACGATCGCCACTTTCGATCCCACGAGCGCATTGACCAGCGTCGATTTTCCCGCATTCGGCGCGCCGAGGATGGCGATGAACCCGCAGCGCCGCCCCGGCTTTTCGCCGTGGCCGGCGGGCTCGCTCAAGCCGTTGTCACTTCTTGCACTCGCCATCCGAGCCAAAAATCCTCGCCGAGCACGCGAGCCGGCGTCGGCGAGAATTATGCCTCGCGCAGCCGGATGCTGCCAACGTCCGCGAGACTACGAACACGATCGAAGTGTGCGGAAAGCTGAGCGCCGGGAAAGCGTCGGCGCTGCCTCACTGACCGGATTGAGAGGATCCTTTGTCGAGGAACAATGGATTGCCGAGCCAAGCCGGTGGCGAATTGGACCGGTTGGTCAGCCCGGACCCGGAGGACGGTCCCACGCTGAAATGAAATCCGGTGCCGCCCTCTCCCCCGGTCGCGCCTGTGTTCCCGAAACGCTTGGCCTGCTCGTCGGGATCGACGATCGCGCTTCCATTGCTGCCCGACGGACCGTTGTTCTCGAATGTAAACGCACGTGCTCCGGACTGCGCCAACAGCAACGCCACTGCGAAAGCCGGAAAGGCAACCAAAAGCTTCTTCATGTCGATCACCGTGCTGGGCTCTGAACCGACCGAGTTTCATCGGGGGAATCAGGTGATCAATGGACAAAAGAGAGCACGAACGTCGATTTCTCGTTCCATGCGACAATTATGCAACGAAGGAAAAGCTGAGCTGGGCCCTCACCCCTCGCCTCGCTCCGCCTCGACGCCTTCGCGCGCGAGCATGGCCGCGGCGGCGGCCTGCTCCGCCGCGCGTTTCGAGCGGCCGAGGCCCTCCGCCGGCTCATAATCGGCAACCTCGACCGCCACACGGAACTCGGGATCGTGGTCGGGTCCCGAGCGCTCGAGCTCGCGGTAGAGCGGGGCCGGCATGCCGCGGGCCTGGGCCCATTCCTGCAGCACCGTCTTGGCGTCGCGCAGCGGCCGCTTCGGCTTGAGCATGCGCTCCTGCCAGAAGCGCTCGATGAGCCCCGCGGAGGCCGCATAGCCGCCGTCGATGAACACCGCCCCGATCAGCGCCTCGCAGATGTCGGCCAGGATCGCGATGCGCCGGCGGCCGCCGGCGTTGACCTCGGACGCGCCGAGCTTCATGGCCGGGCCGAGCTCCATGGTCTTCGCCACGTCGGCGCAGGTCTCTTTGCGCACCAGGTCGGCGAGGCGGCGCGACAGCTCGCCCTCCTCGGCATCGGGGAAGGCGCGAAACAGCATGTCGGAGATGACGAGCCCGAGCACGTGATCGCCGAGGAACTCAAGCCGCTGGTAGCTGCCGGCGCGGTTCTTGGCTCCGGCCAGCGCCGAGATATGGGTCAGCGCACGGTCCAGCAGCGCCGGATTGCCGAAGGAATAACCGATCCTCAGCTCGAGTTCTTTGTGAGCCTTCGATTTGCGGCTCATCGAACCGTCGTGAGCAGCCGATCCCAGCGCACTGCCCAGGGCCAGCGCCAGATCTGCCAGGCACGCGCGCCGTCGCCGATCGAGAAGAAGATGATCTCGGCCCGCCCGACGAGGTTCTCGAAGGGCACATAGCCGACCTGGGACAGCACCCGGCTGTCGGTCGAATTGTCGCGATTATCCCCCATCATGAAATAATGGCCGGGCGGCACGGTATAGACCGGGGTGTCGTCATAGACGCCGTTCTCGACCCGGTCGAGGGTGGTGTAGCTCACCCCGTTCGGCAGCGTTTCGCGCCACCGCTTGACCCGAATCGGGCGGCCCGGGTCCTCGGTATCGATGTAATCCTCGATCCGCTGGCGCTTGACCGGCTCGCCATTGATGTGGAGCAGGCCGCCGATCATCTGGATGCGGTCGCCGGGAAAGCCGATGACGCGCTTGATGTAATCGACGTCGGTGTCCTTGGGCAGCCGAAACACCACCACGTCGCCGCGTTGGGGCTCCCGCCCCAGGATGCGTCCGGAGAACAGCGGCGGCGAGAACGGCAACGAGTAATGGCTGTAGCCGTAGGAATATTTCGAGACGAACAGGTAATCGCCGACGAGCAGCGTCGCTTCCATCGAGCCCGAGGGAATATTGAACGGCTGGAACAGGAAGGTCCGGATGACGACGGCAATGATCAGCGCGTGAAAGATGACCCGGATGGTCTCGGCAAAACCGCCTTCCTTGCGCTTGGGCTCGCTCGACGCGCTCATTCGCCCTCTCATGCCACGATCAGCCACGGTAGTTTTCCATTGGTTCGATGCGTTGCGCCCGCTTCGCCAGACAAATGCCGCCCCGTCCGCGGTCCGGAAGGGGCATTCGTCATCCGATGGGGAGGATCGGCAACTGCCGGCCGCCGCCCTTGTAGCGACTCGGACCGGGAGGCGCAACGAACGCCGAGGCACCCCTGCCCTGCTGTCGCAATTGTGATTTTCGGCCGCATATCGTCGATCGCCGCGCTCTGGCGAGTGCTCCTGCGAGACCACGAGAGGAGCCCAAGCGCGGCTCGGCTCGCCGATGGAATGCTCAAAAGCGCAAATAGGCGCGATTGCGACCCGGTCAAGCGGATGGCACGCTTTCTCGCATGGGGGGCTGCGGAAGCAGCAACACCGGGGCATCGCCGGATCCGGGCGCACGCGACCGGCCCCGAATCAGGCAAACAAGAAGCCCCGCCGAAGCGGGGCCCAAGTCAGGGAGGAAACGCCCCAAGAGGGGCAAATGAAGATTACCTGAGTCGCGGGGCCGGCGCGAAGTTTTCCTTGTCCGCTCCGGCGGCAAGCTTGTGGACAGAGGGGACAAGCCGAGATTCGGTCGGGCGGCTACTTTCCGCCGCTCCTTGCTCGCGATCCGCGGCCGGTTAAATCTCTCAGGTCTTTGCCGAACCCGCGGGAACGGCGGAGATGACGACGAAGGCCTGCGCGAGCGGCCATTCGTCGGTGATGGTGACGTCGATGCGAGCCTCGGTTCCGTGCGGAGTGATCGCCTGGAGCCGCTCGAGCGCGCCGCCGGTCAGCTGCACGGTCGGACGGCCCGAGGCGAGATTGACGACACCCATGTCGCGCCAGAACACGCCTTTGCGCACGCCCGTCCCGAGTGCCTTGGCGCAGGCCTCCTTGGCGGCGAACCGCTTGGCATAGGTGGCGCTCTGGTTCGCTCTCCGCTGCGCTCGCGCCCGCTCGGTCGGCGTGAACACCCGGGCGAGGAACCGTTCGCCATGCCGGCCGATCACCTGCTCGATGCGGCGAATGTCGACCATGTCGGACCCGATCCCCAGGATCATGCGACCGCCTTTGCGCGGCCGCGGGCCATCGCCGCACGCATGGTCCGGATGGTCTCCGCAAGGCCGACGAAGACCGCTTCGCCGACGAGGAAATGGCCGATGTTCAGCTCCACGATCTCGGGGAGCGCCGCGATCTGTTCCGCGGTCTCGTAATCGAGGCCGTGCCCGGCATGGACTTCGAGGCCGAGCCGGCGGGCAAGGCGCGCGCCTTCCGCGATGCGCTGCCATTCGGCTGCCGCGAGGCGTTGGTCGGCGGCGGCAACTGCGTCGCACCAGGAACCGGTGTGGATCTCGATCGCCGGGGCGCCCATGCGAGCCGCGGCCGCGATCTGCGCCGGCTCGGCGACAATGAACAGCGCGACTACTATCCCGGCCCTGTTGAGCTCGGAAACGATCGGCTCGAGCGTATTGTACTGGGCGGCGGCATCGAGACCGCCCTCGGTCGTGCGTTCCTCTCTGCGCTCGGGGACGAGGCATGCCGCATGCGGGCGCGTTTTCAGCGCGATGGCGAGCATCTCCTGCGTTGCCGCCATTTCGAGATTGAGCGGTTTCGGGATTCCGGCTTTCAGCCGCGCGATGTCCTCGTCGCGAATATGGCGGCGATCCTCCCGCAAATGCGCGGTGATCCCGTCGGCGCCGGCTTCGATCGCGGCCCGGGCCGCCCGGACGGGATCGGGGTGGTCTCCGCCGCGTGCGTTGCGGAGCGTCGCGACGTGATCGATGTTGACCCCGAGGCGCAGATGAGGAATTTCCGGCAAATGATTGTTCCCGAACAGTGTTGGACCGGAATGATGCTCGCGATCCCGCGCGGCAGTCATAGCGGGCGAACGCTGGTTTGACGAGGGCACGCCGGGATCCCACCGACTGGGCCAAGCCGAATCGTCGGCGAATCCTACCCGTTCACGCGTTCGGCAAGCGCGACCACGTCCTTGGCGCGCAATTGCGCGATGATGGCGGTCAGGTGCTTGAGGTCATAGACTTCGAGGTCGATCAGCAGTTCGGTGAAATCCGGCGAGCGACGGGTCATGCGGATGTTATCGATGTTGCCGTCGTGCTCGGCGATGACTTGCGCGATCTGGGCGAGCGTGCCCGGCTCGTTCACCGAGTGGACGGCGATGCGCGCGGGAAACCGGTGCGGGCTCGCATCCTCGATGTCCCAGCGCACGTCGAGCCAGCGCTCCGGCACATCCTCGAAATCCTTCAGCGCCTGCGACTGGATGGGATAGATCGTGATTCCTTCTCCGGGGTTCAGGATCCCGACGATCCGATCGCCGGGCACGGCTCCGCCCTCCGGCGCGAAGCGCACCGGGAGCTCGCCGGAGATGCCGCGGATCGGGATGGCCGTGGCTTCCGTCGGACCGGCCGGAACCTTGAATTTCACGGCCTTGGCCTTCTTGAGCCCGAACCAACCGCTTTCCTTCGGCGCCGGCATCGGCGCGGCGCGTTCCTCCTTGTAATCGGGATACATCGCCCGGGCGACATCGGAGGCCTTCATCTCGCCGCGCCCCACCGCCGCCATGACATCGTCGATCGACGCGCGGGCCAGCCGCGGCAATGCCCCCTGGAGCTTCTCGTCGCTGTATTCCTTCCTGGCGCGGGCGAACAATCGTTCGACGATGCGTCGCCCCAGCCCGGCATATTGCTTGCGCACCGCCGCTCGCGTTGCGCGCCGAATCGCCGCTCGCGCCTTGCCGGTGACGACGATCGATTCCCATGCCGCCGGCGGCGCGAGTTGCGCCCGCGACGTCAGGATCTCGACCTCGTCGCCGTTGGCGAGCTCGGATACCAGCGGCGCGATCTTGCCGTTGATCTTGCAGCCAACCGCGGTGTTCCCGACGTCGGTGTGGACCGCATAGGCGAAATCGATCGGCGTCGCCTTGCGCGGCAAGGCGATCAGCTTGCCCTTCGGCGAGAAGCAGAACACCTGGTCGTGGAACAATTCGAGCTTGGTGTGCTCCAGGAACTCTTCCGGATTGGAGCCTTCGGCCAGCAGCTCGATCGTGCGGCGAAGCCACGCGTACGCATTGGACTCGCGCGAAAGCAGTTCGGTGGGCGAACCACGCGCATCCTTGTAGAGGGCATGCGCGGCGATGCCGTATTCGGCGATCTCGTGCATCTTTCGCGTACGGATCTGCAGTTCGACGCGCTGGCGGCCGGGTCCGATCACGGTGGTGTGGATCGAGCGATAGTCGTTCTGTTTCGCGGTCGAGATGTAATCCTTGAAGCGGCCGGGCACGACCGGCCAGGTGGTGTGCACGATGCCGAGCGCGCGATAGCACTCCTGCACGTCCCCGACCATGACGCGGAACCCGAAAATGTCGGAGAGCTGCTCGAAGCCGACCGATTTGCGCTCCATCTTGCGCCAGATCGAGTACGGCCGCTTTTGGCGGCCGTCGACCTCCGCCTTTATGCCGCTGTCGGCGAACTTGCTGGTGAGCTGCTGCTCGATGTCGGAAATCAGGTCCCGATTGCGCTCCGCAAGGGCCTGCAGTCGCCCCAGGACCACGCTGTAGGCGTCCGGATTGAGCTCGCGGAACGCCAGGTCCTCCAGTTCCTCCCGCATCCCGTGCATGCCCATCCGGGCCGCGAGCGGCGCGTAGATGTCGAGCGTTTCCTCCGCGATCCGCCGCCGCGCCTCCGGCGGCACGAAGTCGAGGGTGCGCATGTTGTGCAGCCGGTCCGCCAATTTGACCAGCAGGACCCGCACGTCGTCGGCGATGGCGAGCAGAAGCTTGCGCAGGTTTTCCGCTTGGGCCGCTTGCTTCGAGACCAGGTCGAGCTTCTTGAGCTTGGTCAGCCCGTCGACCAGCCTGCCGATATCCGGCCCGAACAATTGATCGATTTCGGCACGGGTGACCGGCGTGTCCTCGATCGTATCGTGCAGCAGGGCCGCGGCGATGGTGGCATCGTCGAGCTTGAGGTCGGTGAGAATTGCCGCGACTTCGAGCGGATGGGAGAAATAGGGGTCGCCCGAGGCCCGCTTTTGCGAGCCATGCGCCTTCATGGCGTAGACGTAGGCCCGATTGAGCAGCGCCTCGTCCGTGTTGCGATTATACCGGCGCACGCGCTCGATCAGGTCATATTGCCGCATGATCGGCGGCTTGCGGGATTTTCCCCTGACTTCAGCTAGTTCTGATTGATTATTGACAGCGCGCGTCAACAGCGCAGCAGAACGTGGCTCATGCTGCATCCGCGACGGATCGGTAAGCGACCGGGCCATGGCTTAATCCCGGCGAGCCGCATCGGGGCCGCTCCAGTAAACTCGCCGTAACGATATCACGCTTGGCCGCGGGTTTCGCAAGCATTTCGCGGAATGCTTGGCAAAACGCCAACGGTTCGCGGCTCGAGGGCCAGCGGTTGTCCCGAGGGAGTGAGGCGCGTGGCTCGAGGGCCAGCCGTCATCCTGAAGATGCGAGGCGCGTGGTTCGTGGGCCAGCCGTCATCCTGAGATGCGAGGCGCCAAGCGCCGAGCCTCGAAGGACGGCTGGCCACCTCACCATGATGGCGCGGCCCTCGAAGAACGGCCACCTCGGCGGGAACGATGGAGCTTGAAACGTGGCCGCCCTCGCAGGGCGGGCCGCGCGGTTCACTCCTCTTCCTCGGTCTCGGGCTGCTCGGGCTCCTGCTCGGGAGGGGTCAGGCCTTCCAGGCCCTTCAGCAGCTCTTCCTCCGTCATGCGGTCCACCGCAACCTCGGTGTCGTCGGCATCGACCCCCGCGCCGGAACCGCCGATGAGCGGCACGGTCTCGGACTCCGGCTCGTCCACCTCGACGTACTTCTGGAGCGAGTGGATGAGGTCCTCCTTGAGATCGCCGGGGGAGATCGTCTCATCGGCGATTTCGCGCAAGGCCACGACCGGGTTCTTGTCGTTGTCGCGATCCACCGTGATCTGCGCGCCCGAGGAGATCATGCGCGCCCGATGGCTAGCCAGCAGCACGAGATCGAAGCGGTTCTCGACCTTGTCGATACAATCTTCCACAGTGACACGGGCCATGGCCTCGTCACTCCTCTACCGTCAAGTCCTTTGGAAAACCTGCCGTTAGCTAGACTTGGCGAGGCCAAAGCGCAAGGACGAAATTTGTCTTGGCGCCAAGCCCCGCCTCTGTTAGGCAACCGACGGCAAGCCGTGCCGATCGGGCCGCTGTTTTTCCCGGGACCGGGCACGAGGGTTGCGTTCGCCAAGCTTTGCAATTGAGGCAAGGCTGCGGTCGCTCCCGAAGACCGACTGCCATTGGTCCGCCGGTCACCCTCGGCGGGACGTCGACCGAATTGGTTTTGATCACGAGAGAACCCGCATGTCCCCTCCGCAAGAAAAGATCGCGTTGTTCATCGACGGCGCCAATCTTTACGCGACCGCCAAGACCTTGGGCTTCGACATCGACTACAAGCGTCTGCTGCGCGAATTCCAGTCGCGCGGATATCTGCTGCGCGCGTTTTATTACACCGCAGTGATCGAGGATCAGGAATATTCCTCGATTCGCCCGCTGATCGACTGGCTCGACTACAACGGCTACACCGTCGTGACGAAGGCGACCAAGGAGTTCATCGACCAAACCGGCCGGCGCAAGGTCAAGGGCAACATGGATATCGAGCTCGCCGTCGACGCCATGGAGATCGCCGGGTCCATCGATCATATGGTGTTGTTCTCCGGCGACGGCGACTTCCGCTCGCTCGTCGAAGCGGTGCAGCGCCGCGGCGTGCGGGTCACCGTGATTTCCACCGTGACCACCCAGCCGCCGATGGTTGCCGACGAGCTGCGCCGGCAGGCGGATATATTCGTGGACATCGTCGAGCTGCAGCCGAAGATCGGTCGCGATCCGGCCGAACGTGCTGCCCGGGAGGCCCGCGAGCCCCGGCACACGCCGCAATTCCTGCAACGCTCCGCGGCGCCGCAACGCGTCGGCGATGACGACGACTTCGAGGAAGATTGACAAGCGCCGCAATGCCGGGCGGGCCCGCGGAACCCGACCACGACTGTCCCCGCTGTCCTCGGCTGGTCGAATTCCGCATCCGCTGGCGCAATCTCCAGCCGACCTGGTTCAATGGGCCGGTGCCGTCATTCGGTCCGCGCCAGGCACGTCTGCTCGTGGTCGGACTGGCGCCGGGCCTGCAGGGCGCCAACCGCACCGGCCGGCCCTTTACCGGCGATTACGCCGGCGACCTGCTCTACGAGACCCTGCAACACTATGGCTTCGCTGCCGGGCGCTACGACGCGCGGCCCGATGACGGCCTGGTCCTGCTCGATTGCCGCATCACCAACGCGGTGCGCTGTGTTCCGCCCGAGAACAAGCCGAGCGGCCTGGAAATTGCCAATTGCCGGGAATTCCTGAGGAACACCATAGCGGAGATGGTGCGGCTGCGCGCGATCCTGGCGCTGGGTCGGATCGCGCACGACAGCGTGCTTGCCGCGCACGGCGTGCGGAGCTCGACCGCGGGCTTCGGACACGGCCGGATCCACCCGATCGGCAATCTAAGGCTCTATGACAGCTTCCATTGCTCGCGACTGAATACCAACACGGGCAGGCTCACCCCTCAGATGTTCGGCGCGGTGTTCGCCGAGATCCGCGCTCAACTCGATGAGCCGGCCTGAATCCAGGCGATCACCTCCTCGGCGCTGCGGTCGGGAGGAAATACCGGATAAAATACGTGGACGATGGCGCCATCGTCCACCACCAGGACCAGGCGTTTGAGCAAGGTCATGCCATCGAGCTGGAAGCTCGGCAGCCGCAGCGCGCGTTGCAGTTTGAGCCCGGCATCGGAAAGCAACGGAAACGGCAAGTGCAGCCGCTCGACGGCTTCGCGCTGGTATTCGCTATCTTGTGTCGAAAGCCCGTAGACCCGCGCCACGCCGAGCGCCTCGAGTTCCCGGAGATGATCGCGGAAACCACAGCTCTGGGGCGTGCAGCCGCGCGCGCCCGGGATCGCGTCCCAGCCGTCGGGCAGCGGAACGCCCGGCCGGCCGGTGCGCGGATAGACGTAAACGACGGTCCGGCCGGGCAATCGCGATAGATCGACCGAGCTGCCGTCGGTCGCCGCAAGCGGCAGATCAGGGATGCGCATGCCCGCGAGGTGCCGGGCGCCGCCGTCATCCTGCGGCACCGGCAGATCCGACGGAAGGTTCAGCGGATTGTGGACACTCATGGTCTGCCCTCCTCAAAGCACCGCCCAGAAAGCCGTGCCGACGCTCCAAAGATCGGCGCCGCAGATCGGCTAGTCGGGACCGGATTCGACAAGGCCAAGCAGATAATCGCCGTAACCGCTCTTGTTCAGGGATCGGGCCAACTCGAGCAGTTGCGAGCGGCTGATGAATCCCATCCGATAGGCGATCTCCTCCGGGCAAGCGATCTTCATGCCCTGACGCTGCTCCAGCGTTTGCACGAAGCTGGCGGCATCGATCAAGGATTCGAACGTCCCGGTATCGAGCCAGGCAAACCCGCGGCCCATCTTCTCCACGTGCAACGCGCCACCGGCGAGATAACGCCTCGTCACGTCGGTGATCTCCAGCTCGCCGCGCCATGACGGTTCGATCTCGGCCGCGTAGTGAATGACTTCGTTGTCGAAAAAATACAGGCCGGTGATCGCCCAATTCGACCCGGCATCGCTCGGCTTTTCCTCGATCCGGATCGCTTTTCCCGCCGCGTCGAACGATACCACTCCGTAGCGCTCGGGATCCCGCACCTGATAGGCGAACACCGTCCCTCCCCTTTCCCGGTCCGCCGCGAGCTTGAGCATGTCCGGCAGTCCATGCCCGAAAAAGATGTTGTCGCCCAGCACCAGCGCAACGCGATCCGCACCGACGAAATCCGCCCCGATCGAAAATGCCTGGGCGATCCCTTCGGGTTTTGGCTGCTGGGCGTAACAGATCCGAATGCCCCACTGGCTGCCGTCGCCCAGCAGCCGCACGAATTGCGAAAGATCCTCCGGGGTCGTGATGACGAGAATATCGCGGATACCGGCTAGCAGCAGCGTCGATAACGGGTAATAGATCATCGGTTTGTCGTAGATCGGAAGCAATTGTTTGCTCAGCCCGCGGGTGATCGGGTAGAGTCTGGTGCCTCTGCCGCCGGCCAGGACGATCCCTTTCAGCATCGTTGCAGCTCGGCTTCCGCGAACAAACGATCGAGGCAGGCATCGAGGGACCGTCGCCAGGACGGCAGCCGAATGCCGAATTCACCTTCGATCTTGGTGCAGTCGAGCCGCGAATTGGCCGGGCGTCGCGCGGGCGCCGAATATTCCGCGCTCGTGATCGCGACGAGCTTGGGCACTCTGCGCCCGCGCCGCGCCCATCCGGTGAAGATCGCGGAGGCAAGAACGTGCCAGGTCGCCTCGCCCTGGCCGGCCAGATGATAGAGACCGCCGCGAGATCCGCCTCCTTCACCCTGCGGCTGGCCCAGGATATCGAGGATCGCGTTGGCCAAATCGCTTGCGGCGGTCGGCGCACCCCATTGATCGTCGACGACCCGAACCTGATCTTGCGTCTCGGCAAGCCGCAGCATCGTCGTTACGAAATTGCGCCCGTAGGGACTGTAAACCCACGAGGTCCGCAGCACGACCGCGGCCGGACAGGCTCCGCGGACGGCGCCCTCGCCCTCGAGCTTCGAGCGGCCATAGACCCCGAGGGGGGCGGCGGCATCTGCCTCGGCATAGGCGGATGATTTCCGGCCGTCGAACACGTAGTCCGTCGAAATGTGGATCAACGGCACGCCCATCCTTTGCGCTTCCGCGGCCAGCCGCTCGGCCCCGTCGCGATTTACCGCGAAGGCGCGCTCAGGCTCCGACTCGGCGCGGTCGACGGCGGTATACGCGGCCGCGTTCACCATCGCGCTGGGTTCGACCGCGCGCGCCAGCTGCTCGACACTCCCCGCGTTCTCCAGATCGAGTTCCGGGCGCCCGATCGCGACCAGGTTTATTCCGCGCCGCGCCGCCGATTCTACCAGGCAGCGCGCCAACTGGCCCGACCTCCCGGCGACAAGGATCGGTCTCATGGACATTCAACGCCGCACGTCAACGAGGCCGAGCCGCTCGCCGCGGTAGACGTTGCGACGTAGCGGTTCCCACCACGCCCGATTTTCCACATACCAGTGTATTGTCAGCTCGAGGCCGCCCTCGAGCTCGACTCGAGGTCGCCAGTCGAGTTCGCGCTGCGCCTTTGCAGCGTCGATCGCATACCGCAGGTCATGGCCGGGGCGATCGGGCACCAAGGTGATGAGCGAATCTCGTGATCGCGAAATCGGGACGATGCGATCAAGGATGCCGCAGACCAGCCTGGCGACGTCCAAGTTCGAGCACTCCGCGCCGCCGCCGAAATTATAGTTTTCTCCGGGCCGGCCACGGGTCAACAGTTTCACAAGGCCATCGACGAAATCCTCGACATAGAGCCAGTCCCGAACGTTCGATCCGTCGCCATAAATCGGAAGCGGTACACCTTCCAACGCATTGAGTACGGTCAGTGGAATGAGCTTTTCGGGGAACTGATACGGCCCGTAATTGTTCGAGGCATTGCAGATGATCACCGGCAGCTCATAGGTCCTGTACCAGGCGCTTGCCAGATGGTCGGATCCGGCCTTGCTGGCGGAATAGGGCGAGCTCGGCTGATATCGCGAATCCTCACGGAACCGACCCTGCGGGCCGAGCGAGCCGAACACCTCGTCGGTCGAAACGTGAACGAAGCGAAATCGGACGCGGCGACCGGCCGGCAGTGCTTCCCAATATCTTCTCGCGGCTTCGAGCAGCTGATACGTGCCGACGACATTGGTGTGAATGAATGCGGACGAATCGCTGATCGACCGGTCGACGTGACTCTCTGCCGCCAGGTGCAGCACCGCATCGGGCTGGGACTGCAGGAAAATACGGTCCATTGCCGCACGATCGCAGATATCCGCGCGTTCGAATGCGTAGCGCGGATGCTGCGCGATTGCGGCGAGCGATTCGAGATTTGCCGCGTAGGTCAGCTTGTCGACGTTTACGACCGACATTCCTTCCTCTGCCAGCCGCCGGCATGCCGCGGATCCGATGAACCCCGCTCCTCCGGTCACCAGCACGCGCATCAACGCTCCCCTCAATCGAAATAGGCCGGAAGCTCGCGAAACCGCGGTAGCCCCCGATCCTTCTCCGACACGACTGCATCGGCCGCCGCGACCGGCCAGGCAATGCCCAAGCCGGCGTCGGCCCAATAAACGCCGCGGTCATGCTCGGCGGAATAGACGTTGTCCACCTTATAGAAGACTATGCTGTCGGGCTCCAGCGTACAAAAGCCGTGGGCAAACCCTGCCGGGACCAGGAGCTGCTCTCCTGCCGCCTCGCTCAGCTCGATTGCGAGATGCTTGCCATAACTTCGGGAAGAGCGCCGCAGGTCCACGACGACATCGAGGATCCGCCCTCGCAGAACGCGCACGAGCTTGGTTTGCGCGAACGGTCGAATCTGGAAGTGCAGGCCGCGGATCGTTCCGGCGGCGCCCGACCTCGACTCGTTATCTTGGACGAATTCGTGATCGATCCCGGCGGCAGCGAAATCCGATCGCACGTATGTCGCGGCAAAATAGCCGCGAGCGTCCGAGATGCGCCTCGATCGGATCAGCTTTACGCCGTCGATCGCCAACGAGTGGATTTCGAGGCTCATTGCTCCACAGTCCGGCGCCTGATCGAGGCGGGCCGAAGGGTTTCCCGTTTCATCCCTTTTCCCGCATCAACCGGGCCCGCTCGCGCTGCCAGCTGCGCTGCTTTTCGGTCTCACGTTTGTCGTGCAATTTCTTGCCGCGGGCGACCGCAATCTCGATCTTGGCGCGGCCCTTGGGATTGAAATAGAGCTTCAGCGGCACGAGCGTCATGCCCTCGCGCTCAACCGCGCCCCTGAGCTTGTGGATTTCACGGGCGTGCAGCAGCAGCTTGCGGGGCCGCCGCGGGAAATGATTGAAGCGGTTCGCCTGCAGATATTCGGGGATATAGGCGTTATAGAGCCACAATTCGCCGGCTTGCTCCGCGGCATAGGATTCGGCGATCGTCGCCTTGCCTTGCCGCAGCGACTTGACCTCGGTCCCGGTCAGCGCGATGCCGGCCTCGTAGGTATCGCCGATTTCGTAATGAAAGCGCGCCCTGCGATTGTCCGCGACGACCTTGACGGCGCGTTCCGGTTTCGCCGCCATCGTCCGTCAGTTGATGAGTCCGGCGTGAACCATGGCCTGGCGCACGGCGCTGCGCGTATGCTCGGCGACCGGCACCATCGGCAGGCGCACCGTCTCCGCGCACTTGCCCAGCAGCGCAAGGGCGTATTTGGCCGGTGCCGGATTGGTCTCGATGAACAGCGTGGTGTGCAGCGGCATCAGCTTGTCCTGCAGCTCGAGCGCGGCTACGTAATCGCCCCGTAAACATGCGGCCTGGAACTCGGCACACAGCCGCGGCGCCACGTTCGAAGTCACGGAAATGCAGCCGTGGCCGCCGTGCGCCATGAACCCGAGCGCGGTCGCATCCTCGCCCGAGAGCTGATTGAACTCCGGCCCCATCGCCTGGCGCTGCTGGGAAACCCGCACGACATTGGCCGTGGCGTCCTTCACGCCGGCGATGTTCGCCAGCTCGAACAGTCGCCGCATGGTGTCGACCGACATGTCGATCACCGAGCGCGAGGGGATGTTGTAGATGATGATCGGAATGCCGATCGCGTCGTTGATCGCCTTGAAGTGCCGGTACAGACCTTCCTGGGTCGGCTTGTTGTAATAGGGCGTCACGATCAGGACGGCATCGGCTCCCGCCGTTTCCGCGTGCCGGGCGAACTCGATCGCCTCGGCGGTCGAGTTCGAGCCGGCGCCGGCGACCACGGGAACGCGGCGGTTCGCCTGCTCGACGCACCATGCCACGACCTGTCGATGTTCGTCATGGCTCAGCGTCGGGCTCTCGCCGGTGGTCCCCACCGGCACCAACCCCCGCGTTCCCTCCGCGATCTGCCAATCCACCAGCGCGCGAAACGCCTTCTCGTCGAGCGAGCCGTTCTTGAACGGGGTGACGAGCGCGGTGAAGGAACCTCGAAAGCTCGTCCTGGCGGCCATGACACCATCCTTTGCTCGCCGGCGGAACCGAACGGGACCCCCATCCATACCGGGTTGTGCCGGTCGATGAAAGTCCCATGGTGTTGGCATTCACACGCCGTCATGACGCGGGCCGCCCCCTGTCACGCAAGCTCCCTGGCTGGTCGCAGTGCCGCCAAGCCTCGCTGGAAGCAGGGGAAAACAGCCGCTCTCCTCAATTCTGCCACGTTAAAGGGCCCCCAATCGAGTTCGTGCGCGGCGATGGTCTGGCTCACGCTCCGCCGACCGTACGAGATGGGCTGGAACGAGTTTTCCACTGTGCTCTCGATCATTGTTTGCAGCATCGATCCCAAGAAACAGCAGGCCATCCGCGCCGAATACCAGCGCGCCATCGGTGAGCCTCATGAATTCATCCTGATCGACGACGCTCGATCCCTATGCGAGGGCTACAATCGCGGGTTTGCATCGAGCCGCGGCGAAGTTATCGTATTTTCGCACGATGACATCGAAATCCACTGCGCCCAGCTGCGTGCCCGGATCTATGGAGCCCTGGAGAAAATGGACCTTGTTGGAATTGCCGGAACATCGCGGCTGGCCAGCGCACGGTGGCACGCAGCTGGTCAGCCTTATCTGCATGGGCGCATCATGCACAGCCTAAACGGTCGGCGCCAGATCGACTATTATGGTCCACCTTCGGACAAGATCGTTGCCCTCGATGGAGTGTTTTTAGCAGCACGGAAGACTGTATGCGCGGCCATCCGTTTCGACGAGATCACGTTCGACGGATTCCATCTGTACGACCTCGACTTTTCGCATCGCGCCTTCTTGAGCGGATTTAAGGTTGGCATTTGCGACATAGAGGTGACACACTACTCGGATGGATCATTTGATGATCAGGAATGGCAACGCTATGCAAAGCGTTTTTTAGCGAAACACGGCAGCAGCATTCGCCCCAACCTGTTCCGCTCCGGCGGCCCGCAATGGACCGTGACTCCCATTTAATTTGCTCTTTCCAGTCGAGCGCTGTGGCCTCGACGTCACGAAGCCTCCCTAATCGCAACGGCCGGGGCGCATCCCATCAACCGGAAACGGAATGGCACCAAGATCCTTTCCCGAAATCTTCGCCCACGAGCATGACCTCGACAGCCGCTGTCGAGATATTGGCGCTGGTTGGCGCTAGTTATGCTTCCTACTCGTTGCTCGCACCACCTTTGCTCGCTGGCGGAACCCAAGGGAGCCCCATCCATACCGGGTCGAGGCATGAAGGCCCCGGCGGGAGCTTGGTTTCGGCAAGGCAGTCTGCGCCGAAATCCGCGAGGGACAACAGGGATCTTTGCCTAGCTTTCGCCCCGGTCTTAGCCGATCCTTTACACGGGGTCCGCCATGATCGGCTGGGAGGTCGCCAAACTCAACTTGAAGCCGAAATTTGCTGGTTTCCTGCGGGTTTACCGCCAAGGGCCGCGATCGCATCGGATCGGGCCGAGCGGCCGCCCGCGCCCAGCCCCGAACGAGGAACGGCCCGACTTGCCGAACCGCACCGAATCACCGATCCGACAGGCACCGTTGTCACCATCGACAGGTCCGATGAAATTCCCCGGCACCGCAGTCGCATCCGCCCTGGTTTTGGCAACAGCCCTCGCCTGGCTGGCCGACGCCACGGTCTCGCTTGCCGGCCCCAAGTCCATTCCCCTACCGCGCCCCCGGCCGACGCTGGTCGCTCGGACCGAATCGGCGCTGGTCACCCCGGCTGCGCTGCACTCGAAGCTCCCTGTCCCGCCGGGGGCGCCGGCCACCGCCTCGGACCCCGATCTTGGCGTGGTCAAGCAAGCTCTGGAGCTCATCCGGCGCGGCAAATCCGGAGAGGCCACGTCGATCGAGGCGAACATTCACGACCCCGCCGCGAAGAAGCTCGTGGAATGGGCCATTCTGCGCAGCGACGAGAACACTGCGGGATTCGGCCGTTATGTCGCGTTCCTTTCCGCGAACCCGGGCTGGCCGAGCGCCGGCATGCTGCGCCGGCGCGCCGAAGCTGCACTGCTGCAGGAAGGGCGCGGCGCCGCCACCGTGCTCGCCTTCTTCGCCAAGACCCAGCCGATGACGCCCCGGGGCCGGTTCGCGCTCGCCCGTGCGCTGCTGGCGCAGGGCGACAGCGCCGCGGCCCAATTCTATGTGCGCGAGGCCTGGCGCTACGACGCCTTCCCCGAGGAGCTGGAGAGCCAGGCCCTCGCTGCGTTCGGTGATTTCATCACGCGGACCGACCACATCGCTCGCATGGACGACCGGTTCTCCTTCCAGGATATAGAGGGCGGGATGCGGACGGCACGGCGGCTCGGCCCCGTCGAAATGGCGATCGCGAAGGCACGGGCCGCCGTGATCGGCAAGGCGGGGAATGCCGGCCAACTGCTCGATGCCGTGCCGGAGGAGGGCCGCGGCGATCCCGGCTACATGTTCAGCCGTATTCAGTGGCTGCGCCGGAACGAACGGATCCCGGAAGCGGCCGGCCTTCTGCTGGCAGCTCCCAGGGACCCTGCGGTTCTGCACAATCTCGACGAGTGGTGGATCGAGCGTCGCCTGATCTGCCGCAAGTTGGTCGACCTCGGCGATCCGCAGACGGCATATCGAATCGCTCGCGACGCGGCCCCTCCGCCGCGGGAGAACTATCGTGGCGAGCAGCAATTCACCGCCGGCTGGATCGCGCTGCGGTTCCTGAACGATCCGCAGCTGGCGATGCCGCATTTCGCCCGCATCGCGCAGGGGACCACCAACTCGATCACGCTGGCGCGTTCGGAATATTGGCAGGGCCGGGCGGCGGAGGCCGCGCACCGGTTGCAGCAAGCGCGCGCGCATTACGAGGCATCGGCTCGCTATCCCACCGCCTATTATGGTCAGATCGCCCGAGGCAGGCTCGGCCTTGCCGAGATCGCGCTGCGGCAGCTGCCGGAGCCTAGCTCGGCGCAGCGCATCGCGCTCGCCAATCTCGATATATTGCGGGCGGCCGAAATGCTGTACGCGGCCGGTGCCCACCATCTCATCCTCCCGTTCGTGGCGGATCTCGCCGATCGGACGCCGGACGCGCACGCGCTGGAAGCGCTCGCTCGGATCGCCGAAAGGCACGAAGACGCCCGCGCCATGCTGCTCATCGGCAAGGGCGCGCTGGCGCAGGGCCTTGCCTTGGATGCTTACGCGTTTCCCACCATCGGCGTTCCCCATTTCGGTGCGATCGGTCCCGAGGTCGATCGCAGCATCATCTATTCGATCGTGCGCCAGGAGAGCGCCTTCGACCAGAACGACGTGTCGACCGCGAACGCCATGGGGTTGATGCAGGTCACCCCGGAGGCGGGACGTCATGTCGCCGGCCGGTTCGGGGTCCGCTACAACCAGAAGAGGCTGCGGCAGGATGCCACCTACAACACCCAGATGGGCGCCGCCGAGCTCGGCGAGCTGCTGCAGATCTATCGCGGCTCCTACATCCTGGCGTTCGCCGCCTACAACGCCGGCCAGGGCCGGGTCAAGGAGTGGCTGGAGCGCTACGGCGATCCGCGCGATCCCGCCGTCGACCCGATCGATTGGGTCGAACGCATCCCGTTCGCGGAGACGCGCAATTACGTCGAGCGAGTGATGGAGAACCTGCAGGTCTATCGCATCCGGCTCGGCGGCGGATCGCGGCTGATGATCGAGGCGGACCTCTATCGCGGCGGCGGCGCGAATTGAGCCGGTTTGCCGCTCGATTGTCGCCGTAAATACCGCCTCTCCTGCGCCATTTTCCCGGCCCGAGCCGGTCATCCGTGCAACGCTGCCGCATTCTTGGCCGCTGGAGACCCCGCAGCCGGCAGGAGTATATAAACGGACTTATACGCGCCTTCGCTCCGAGCTAAGCTTTCTGCTGAACCCAGAATTTGTACATTGCAGTGAATGTGCGCGGATTTTCGCTTTCGAACGCATGCCATCGATCGAGGTCGGTCATGGCCTCGTCCTCGGGGAACCGCATCCGGTATTGTTCGAGGATCCGCGGTTCAAGTTCGAACCCAAGAAACTGCAAATTATTGGCCGCGAGAAAGGCCTTGATGTCGGGAAGCGTCAACCGATGTTCTTGCACGTGAAATAGTAGATCTCGGCATTCACTGGTCGTGAAAAAGGTCCGACTCTCACAAATCTTCTTGAACGGCGCATCGCATTTCAGTGTCATCAGCTCTTCCCTAAATCGCCGAATGTCCGCCGCAGTCCGGCGGTAGCCCCGATTGGCGAGGAACTGTTGTGCGGCGATGACATCTCCGCGTGCCAGTTCGCTGTAAAGCCCGATATACATGATGCCGGCGGGCCGCAGCAGCGACAGAAGCACCTGCCATCCGGCCATCGGATCGGCAAGATGGTGGAGAACCCCAACCGCTTCGATGACGTCGAACTCCCGGTTGATCGAACCCAGCTGCTTGATGTCGGCGTGAGCATACTCGATATTGTCCAGACCGAGCGAGCGCGACCACCTCAGTGCGTAGCACAGACTTGCTAGACTGAGATCAATACCGAGTACTCGCGCCCCGCCGAATCGTTGCGCAGCTCCAATCGAGTGCAGACCTGTACCGCATCCGGCGACCAAAATGTCTATGCCGGCGCCTGTACGCACCTCGCGCAAGGGCACCAAAGGAAACTTGCCGCGGAGGTATCGCTCGATCATCATTGGCTTGTTTGGGGGCGGAGGCCTTACCCAGCGTGGGTAAGGGTTCTCTTCGTACTGTTGTTGAACCAGCCGAGACACCGGGTCGTCGATAACGGTGAGCCGCGGAATTGATGAAAGCAATTGCTGCTCTTCCCAAGGCTCTTGTACCTGCTGGATGAACAATCGCGCCACGGCGTCCGGCCATGTACCGTCAATCAGCTTTTTCGCAGCCGGGAGGGAATGCAGTGGGAAATACATGGCAACCACGACAGGCCAGAGCACCGGAACGGCTGCGCCGGATTCGACCGCATTGGTCAGCCGCACTCCCAGCAGCTCCGCCCGCTCGAGTTCGCCTTCGGTAAGACCAAAAACGTATTCGTTGATGAAGCATTGTCGGGCAAGCGCACAGCACAGGCTGACCACATCTTCCTCGACGCGATACGAATCTGGGGATTCGCAGGCAACTTCGAGCAAAGCGAAACGAATCGCCGTCAGGAATTGCTCGAGCCCCACGTCGCAGACCGGCGCGGATTCCAACAGAGAGAGAAGCAGTTTATCGCCGCAAATTCCGGCAAGTCCGGATGGCCCGAGCAACTCTTGTGCTGGAAGTCGTCGAGGCCATGCGTCGATCGTGTGCGCGATACCTGATCGGACGACCTCGCTCAGCCGAACAAGGCTTGCAGCTACGCCAGCAAGGTCATTCGGCTGCCCCCAGCAATCGCACAAGGCCTGGCAGACCAAGCCTCTAAGATCGTGAGGATCGGCCGTGACCCTCACGTCTTTGACACATTGAACGAATCGCGCCCTCATCTCCGCCGTTGGTTCGATGGAGAGCGCACGACCGATTGCCTCGATGGCCCCGCCAATGTCCCCCGTGACCATGAGTGCTGAGGCCAGGCTCGCCATGGCATTTGCGTAGTTTGGATCGATGGACAGTGCTCGGCCAAAGTGCGCGATGGCTTCGTCCGATTTTCCTTTTTTGACGAGCGCATTGCCGAGATTGAGGTGAGCCTTGGCAAATTGAGGCTTGATCGCCAGCGCCCTCCGGTAATGCATCACCGCCCGGTCCAATTGCCCACACTCCATCAGCACGTTACCCAGGTTCATGTGCGCCTCGGGGTGGTTGGGTGCGTTGGCCAGGATCAGCCGGAATTGCTCCACGGCGGTATCGAATTCGCCTTGGGCAGCCAGCACATTGCCGAGATTCAGATGCGCACCAAGGTGATCGGGCTTCAGTTGCAACGCTCGCTGATGTTCGGCGAGCGCCTCATCCAATTTGCCTTGCCGCATCAACAAATCGCCTAAATTGGTGTGAGCCTCCACATACTCAGGCTCGAGTGTGATCGCCTTGGTATAGTGAGAAACAGCATTATCGAGACGACCGAGCGCCTCGTAAGCAAGCGCAATGTTGTTATGGAATATCGGAACCCGATCGTTCAAACTGATTGCTTTCCCGATAAAATCTATTGCCGCGCCGCTTTGGCCGCTTTGGTAGGCGGCAACGCCCAGCAGATGCAGCGCGTCGATATGACTTGGATACGCCCCCAGGATATTCCGGTAAGCGCGTTGCGCTTCGTCGAGCCGGCCTGCTTTGTGCAGAGCGACGGCATTATCAAATGTTCGTTCGATGTCGGATGCCATAGTTCACGGTCTGAATGGGAGGAGCAGAAAGCACGCCGGATTCATTTTCAACCGACATTCCGCCGATCAATTCTGAAACGGCGCAGACGATAGCAGACGGCGGGGTTCCCCGGAAGTCGTAGGCGGGCTGCTCAGTTCCGACGTTCCAGCCATAGCGAGCGACGCCCGATCCGGCGATCTGACCATTTTTTCCTGGCATCCAGGCGCACTCGTTCCGTCGCGATGACGCATCCGCCCTTCAAGTTGCTGCGTCGGGGCCGGCCTTGGTCGCAGCCCATGGATCGGCAGCAGACCGGCATCGGAAGTGACATCGGAACCGTGGGAATCCAGCCTGAGACGCCGATCGAAATCGAGCCGAGGAGCGCTTGATTCCGATTCACCCGTTGCGTGCGCCATCATCGCCCTCGATCCGATGACATAAGGTGCTGAAACCTATATCCGAATCGGCGTGAGCGCGGTGTAGTTCAGCGGTTCATCTGGGGAATGCGAGTTGATGCCGCTTGGACGACCCGGCACCTGTGCTAAGATGATTGAAGCAAAGGGAGGCCCGCAATGAAGTGGATCCACGCTTTCGCACTGGGCGCGGCCTTGATTCTGGTCGCCTCGATCCAAATCGCCGTCTCATCGCCCGCCTGTGCCGTAGAGCCGGAAGGCAAAGGCTCCAAGCCGAAAACCAAGAAAGCGGCAAGCAAACCTCGGCAACACACGACCCCTCAGGCCGGGCAACCCCGGGCACCGGATCCGCAAGAGCGCAAAAGTTATGGTTATTAGAACTGCGGTGATTGACGGCCTTTAGCCACGGCATCGTGACCTATCCGATCCGGATATTCGGCTCTCTCCCCTGGCGCAGATGACGACGGAACCGACCACCGGCGACACCGACGGCGAGGGTTGGTCGCCGACCTTCCTCACCGCGCAGGATGGCCTGAGCCTTCACGTCCGCGATTATCGGGCGCGTGGTGCGACCGGGCTGCCGGTCGTGTGCTTGCCGGGCCTCACCCGCACCGGTGCCGATTTTCACGAACTCGCACGGACGCTGGCGGGGGATCCCGCCGAGCCCCGGCGCGTCATCGCCCTCGACTATCGCGGCCGCGGCCGTTCGGATTACGACCGCAAGCCGGCCAATTATTCGCTTCCCGTCGAGATTGCGGACCTCGTCTCGGTGCTCACGGCGCTCGAGATCGGCCGCGCGGTGTTCGTCGGCACCTCTCGGGGCGGCATCCTGGCGATGTTGCTCGCGCCCGTGCGTCCCAGCGCGATCGCAGGGGTCGTCCTCAACGACATCGGACCGGTGACGGAAGCCCAGGGGCTGATCCGCATCAAGGGGCTGGTGGGCAAATTGCCGACCCCGCGCACCTTCGAAGAGGGGGCCGACATCCTGCGGCGGCTCGGCGCGGCCCAGTTCCCGAACCTCGGCCTTGCCGATTGGCTGCGGCAAGCCAAGCGCACCTGGAAGAAAGCCGATCACCGGCTCGTCCTCGCCTACGACCCGGGGCTCGCAACCATTCTCGACGGCATCGATCTGGAGCGGCCCCTCGCCCCGCTATGGGCGCAGTTCGACGCGCTCGCGCACGTGCCGTTGATGGTGATCCGCGGCGGGAATTCCGACATTCTCTCGCGCGCAACCCTCGAGGCCATGCGCGCGCGCCGCGCCGACCTGGATTTCGTCGAGATCCCCGACCAGGGTCATGCGCCGCTGCTCGACGCGCCCGAGATCATCCGCCGCATCGCCGGTTTCATCGCGCTGTGCGATTCTGGATGAATGCGGCCGGAGGCCGCGAAGAATGGAGAGGCCTGTCATGAAAAAGATCGCGGTGACGGCGGCGATGATCGCCTTGTTGACGGCCTCCGCTCATTCGCAAACCATCCAACAGCGGCAGGAAGAAAGAGGGCGCAACGCGACCAAGACCCCGATGCAAATCCAGGAAGAAGAGCGGGAACAGAGGGCTCTTCAAGCCGAGAGGGACTACGATGCGGCCATGAAAAGATCGAAGGCAACAACGCCAAGCGCCGCGCCTGCGCCTGATCCGTGGCAAAATGTGAGGCCTAGTCCCTCCCCCGACAAGAAGGCGAATTAGCACGGGGCCTAGTCCACACAATTCCATGACCATAAACCCGCTTCATGGCGGCTCCCGCCGGCCGGCACCGGACGTGGTGGCGGCCCTGCGCCAGGCAATCGCCGCCCACCAGACCGGCAATCTCGCTCACGCCGAAGCGCTCTACAGCTCCGTTCTCTCCAAGGACGAAAAGCAGTTCGACGCGCTGCATATGCTGGGGGTCCTTGCCGGGCAATCGCGTGATTTTCCCAGGGCAGATCGGCTCATTCGTCTGGCCTTGAAGGTCGATCCGCGATCGTTCGAGGCCCATTCCAATCTCGCCCGCGTTCTGCTCGAGCTGAAAGAATACGACCAGGCGCTCGAGGCCGCCGACCGGGCGCTGTCGCTAGATCCGAGCTATGCCAATGCCCATCTGCTTCGGGGTTCCGCGTTGTTGCTGTTGAGCAAGCCCGAGCCGGCGCTGCAGAGCTTCGACCGATTGGTGTCACTCCAGCCAAACTTCGCGATGGCGCACTTCAATCGCGGCGAGGCCCTTTTCGAGCTGAGGCGTTACGACCAAGCGCTGATCGCCTATCAGAAAGCACTCGCCATCCAACCTGCCTACGCCGACGCGTGTAAAGGCGCAGGCAACGTCTTCTGCGCCTTGCGGCGCTACGACCAGGCGCTCGCCGCCTATGACAAGGCGCTAGCGATCGAGCCGCATCTTGCAGAAGCATGGCTTGGGCGATGCGACGTTCTTTACCAGCTCGGGCGGTTCGATCAGGCCCGCGCTGCCTGCGACCAAGCACTGGCCATCAAGCCCGGTTTCGCCGATGCGTGGGTCGCGCGCGGCAACCTGTTGTCCGAGCAAGCGCCGTTAGCGGACGCACTGGCCGCCTACGATAGAGCGCTCGCCCTCGAGCCCGACATGAAATATGCGCGGGGATCGCGTCTTTTCGCAAAACTGCGCCTCTGCGACTGGAGCAACCTCGACGCCGAGTGCTCGCAGGTCATTGCTGCGGTGAAAGCCGGAGCCCATGCTTGCTCTCCGTTCGTGCTGCTCGGCCTCCCCTCATCTGCGAATGATCAGCTCGAATCCGCGCGCTTATTCGCGGCCGACTTAGGTCTTGGCTTCGAGAAGCCCCTCGTCAGCGGCCGGAGCCGATCGCACGACCGGCTCCGCATTGCATACTTGTCCGCGGACTTCCGTCAGCATGTGGTCGCGACCGTTGCAGCCGAGCTTTTCGAGCTGCACGATCGAGATCGTTTCGAGATGCTGGGCGTCTCCTTCGGGCGCGACGACCGCAGCGCGTTGCGCGCTCGCATCGTCAAAGCCTTCGACCGATTCCATGACGTCAGGGGCGACGATGACCGCGAGGTGGCGCAGCTGTTGCACGCGGCTGAAGTCGATATCGCTATCGATCTGATGGGCTACACCGAGCATTCGCGCCCGGGCATTCTCGGTTACCGGCCTGCACCGGTCCAGGCAAGCTATCTCGGCTTCCCGGGAACCATGGGGACCGACTGCATCGATTACATTCTGGCCGATCCTCTCGTATTGCCGTTCGATCAGCAGGCGTTCTTCACCGAGAAGATCGTACACTTGCCGGATTCGTACCAGCCGACCGATTCGCGGCGCGAGGTTTCCGCCAATGTTCCGCGGCGCAGCGAAATCGGATTGCCTGAAGACCGATTCGTGTTCTGCTGCTTCAACAACAGCTTCAAATTCTCCCCGGAAATCTTCGACGTCTGGATGCGGCTATTGAAATCGGTCGAAGGCAGCGTGCTGTGGTTGGCGGTTTCCGGAAACCCGACGCGAGAAAACCTGCGTCGGGAGGTCGAACGTCGCGGGGTCGAGGCCGCCCGCCTGGTTGTGACGGACAGAGTGGGTCCCGCGGACTATTTGGCGCGACAGGTCCTGGCGGACCTTTTCCTGGACACCCTGCCCTATAACGCGCACGGGACGGGTAGCGACGCGCTTGGAGCCGGGCTGCCCGTGCTGACCTGTCGCGGTGCGACGTTCGCGGGGAGGGTTGGAAGCAGCCTCCTTTGCGCGGCCGGCTTGCCCGAGCTCGTGACCAATAGCCTCGAGGAATACGAAGCACTGGCCCTCAAGCTTGCGACCGATGGCGAGCTGCTGGGATCCATCCGACGCAAGCTCGAAGCCAATCGCGCCACCTCTCCATTGTTCGATACCGCTCGCTTGTGCCGCCACCTCGAAGCCGCCTACCAGATCATGGCCGAGCGGTCCCGGCGGGGAGAGCCGCCTGCCGGTTTCTCCGTCCCGCCTATGCCTCCTGCATCGGGAGGATGAAAGCCGGCAGGCGGCGTGCGCTCCCCGCCACCGACCTCTGGTAGTCGACGGCTTGGCTTCCCCGCTGGTTCACGCCCGCCGTCACGTTCCGCTGTGTCACCCTGAGGCTTGCTTGACTGAGACTTGCTTGCCCGAAGCGTTCTTGCCATGAAGGCGTTGCATTCCTCGCGTTCGTGGAAGGCCCGGTTGGAATCGTTTTCAGCCGTGAGACAGCAACCCAGGAATTAAGATGTTTCGAGTCGGAAGAGCCGCTCTTGTGGTACCAGCGATGCTAGCCGCCGGTCTGTGGGCAACGTCAGCCTTGGGCCAAGGCGTGGACCACGTCCAGCAGTGTCTGGGGGTCGGAAAGCTCGGCGCCGACGTCTTGATCCGCGAATGCACGGCGGCGGTCCAGTCGGGCGGGCACTCGCTGCCGATGCTCTATCTCACCCGCGCCGCCGCCTATGTGGACAAGGGCGATTACGAGCGCGCGCTCGCCGATTACGACGAGGCGATCAAGCTCGCGCCGCATACCGCGCTCGCCTTCGCGCTGCGGGGCGAGGTCCGTGCAAAGCGCCGCGACTACGACAGCGCCATTGCCGATTACGAGCGCGCGATCGAGCTCGAGCCCAATCTGGCTTCCGCATTCAGCAATCGCGGCTTGGCCTGGGCGAACAAAGGAGAGCTCCGCCTCGCCATTGCCGATTACACCAAGGCGATCCAGCTCGACCCGAGCCTGTCGGTTGCTTTCAACAACCGCGGCAATGCGCATGCCACCAGAGGCGAGCCCGAGGCGGCGATTGCGGACTATGGCGAGGCGATCCGGCTCGACCCCAAATACGTCGCCGCCTACGACAACCGCGCCAATGCTCACCTCAACAGGGGCGAATACGACCGCGCCGTTGCCGATTTCACCGCGGCGCTGCAACTGCAGGGTTCGGATCGCGTCGCGCTGTTGGGGCGCTGCTGGGCTCAAACCCTCGGCGGGCAGCTGCCGGCAGCCGTGGCGGATTGCAGCCAGCTTTTGCGGCTTCAGCCGGGCAATGCCCAGGCGTTGAACATGCGCGGCTTCGCCCACCTGAAAGCCGGGCAGACGGACAAGGCCATCGCCGATTTCGATGCCGTGCTCCGATCCGATCCGAAGAACGTCGGTTCGCTCTACGGGCGTGGGCTGGCGCGACTCAAGAAGCGCGAGGCGGCCCAGGGCCAGGCCGACATCGCCGCCGCCAAGGCCCTCAAGCCGGACGTCGAGCAGGAATTCGCCAAGTACAATATCCGATGAGGCGCGGCGCGGCTGTAGCCCGGATGGAGCGTAGCGCAGCGCCCGCAATCCGGGACCGGGAGGTTGATTTCCCGGATTACGCGCCGGTGCGCAAGTCGGCCCTTCGAGGGGCGGCCGTCATGCTGAGGTGCGACCCCGGCTGAGCGTAGCGATAGCCGGGGAGCCTCGAAGCACGGCCGCCCTCCTGAGGGTGACGGTGGTCATGGGTCCCCGCTTTTCGCGGGGACGACGCCCCCAAACGAAAACCCCCGGCGGGTGCGCCGCCGGGGGTTGAAGCACACCGATTGTGATCAACCGATCAGGGATAGAAGTTCCGCTGCACGCGGAGCATGGCGCCCCAGACCCCCATGCTGGCCGGCTTGTATTGGCCGGAAGGCTGGCCGCCACCGCCGCCGAAGTTCACGTGCCACAGGTTCGGATCCCATTTCTGGTCGATCTGATCGCGGAAGACTTCGAGCCCGACGTCGAGGTTCTTCACCGGGTTCCAGATGGTCCGCACGCCGAGGCCCCAGACGTTGAAGTTGGGATTGCAGCCCGGTGTGGCGACCCCGGTTGAAGCGTCAAGCTTGGCAGCCGTGCCTCCGGTAGGTGTATTCGGCACGAACTGGGCCAGGCCGGGTGCCCCGGGGCCCGCGAACGAGTCGCAGAACGCCAGCTTGGCCGTGCTGTCGAAGCTGACCGCCGTGAACACACCGTAGAGCGAGGTGCGCACCGCCGGCGTCCAGTAGTGCTCGTAGGCGGCGGCGACCGTCCACACCGTGGTCAGACGGATGCCGCTGAAGATCGGCGCGCCCGGCGTGCCCGCATTGAAGAACACCGCGTCGGGCGCCCACCCTGCCGCGATTCTGTTGTCGCGCATGATCAGCCAGGTGGAGTTCGCCAGGTCCAGCTCCGAGAGGCCAGCATAGCCCGGCATACCCTGGGTATACACGGTCTCGACGTAGGCCTTGTCGCCCCCGCTCCCGATGTTCAGGCTGATGCCGCCCACGATGGCGAAGCCGTATTTGTCCCTCGGCTGCACGCCGGTGAAGCTGGCATTGGTCGTGAGGATGTTGTTGCCGTAATAGCCGGTCGAGATCTGATGGACACCGGTCGCGAGCTGCGCGGAGCCCCAGGCCTGGTCGACGCGGAACTGGCTGACGAAGTCCGGAAGCTTCTGCGCGGCATAGTCGCCGACCGAGCAACCGGCCAGCTGGCTGTTGGTAGTGCCGCTGTCGTTCGAGAACAGGCTCACGCCGCAAGTCGTGTAACCGGTCACGGTGCTTCCCAGCGTGCCCGGTCCGGGGAAGGCACCCAACGTCACCGTCGTCGCCGTCGGATCGGATGCGTCCCAGACCCAGTTGCGTTTCGTGGTCGGGTCTTCGATCGAGCTCGTCCACGACACGCCGTTGCCGAAACTCCAGGTGTAGGCGCCGAGCATGCGGCCGCCGGCCGACGTTGCGCCGCCGCCCAGGAACACCTGCTGGTAGCCGAACGCGCCGCTCAGGAAGTCGAAGAACGAGGTGGTTCGGCCGAAGGTCCAGCCGCCGAGCTGGATGAACGCCCGTTCCACGTAATAGGTGCCGTAGTCGTAGTTCTCGGATTCCACACGGAAGCCGGCGCGGGTGAAGGCCCGCAACGTGCCGTATTCGGTTTGGGTTCGGACATCGAACGAGGTCACGAAGGTGGACTGCATCACCCAGGAGTTCTGATCGATCGGGTTGTCACGGCCGCCCGAGCTGCCGAGCGCGCGCGGCGCGAAGCTGCCGCTGGCCTGGCCGAATATGAAGTTCTGGCGGACATAGCCCCCCAATTTGATGCAGGTATCGGTCCCCGGGATGTAGAAGAATCCCTCCCCGTAGACGCTGCAGATCTTCACGTATTCGACCGGCTTGGCCTTGACCGGGAGATCGGCAGCCTGCGCCCCAGCGACCGCAACCAGACCCGCGGCGGTACCCAGGAGAAGGCTTTTCACCATCTTCATCGTGACCTCCAATTTATGTGCCGTGGGAGGGTCCGACTCCGCCGGGTGCACGATGCCCCATGGAAGGTCCCCCTTCGTTCCCCGCACCCGCCTGTGTGGCCATTCGCACCATCGGTATTCCAGCCCCTTGATGCGCCCGACACACCGGACGGGGCGACCGGGAGATGCCCCCCTCCGTCGCACCATCACATTAGCTCAAGGGGTTCCACTGGCAATCAAGAACAAGCCGAGTCACAGCTCCTTAGGTACGTTTTCAAAAAGGTGTTGCACAAATGGCACGAATTCGTTCCACCCTTTAAAGCTGCAAAGGACCGTTCCGCCGCGCCGATTTATCTAGGTTTTACAGCCACTTGTATATGTCGAGGTAAATCCGTAGGGCGGCCGATCGGGGCTGCCAAGCGGGGGAATCTTTGGGCGCGCCAACGCGGGCAGCAGCGATAGCAGGCAGCCGATTCGTGCGTCCGAATCCGTGCGATCGCTCGGACATTCCGCTGCCAAAAACCGCGCCCAAGACGGATGACACCGGTCGGAACGATCGGCTAAAGCAAGTCGACTGGCCGATGTCCGTCTCGGCGCGACCGGTGGACTTGTTTGCAAAGGCTACTACCGCGCCAGCCGATGTCGAAATCCACCTTGCCATCCGTTCCGGCCTCGCTTGCGCAAGCGCTGCAGCAGGCGCTGTCGTTGCACCAACAGGGCCGGCTCGACGAGGCGGAGAAGATCTACGCACGGATTCTCAAATCTGCGCCCTCGCATTTCGACGCCTTGCACCTGCTCGGTGCGCTCAAGCTGCAGACCGGAAAAGTCGGAGAAGCCTATCGGCTGCTTGCCGCCGCGCTCGCGGTCGAGCCGCGATCGGCCGATGCGCTGACGAATCTCGGGCTGGCGCTTCGTGCCATGAACCGCAATGACGAAGCGCTCGCGCGGTTCGACCAGGCGCTCGCGCTCGTTCCGACTCACGTCGAGGCCGGCAACAATCGCGGCCTGCTACTCCTGATCGAGCATCGCGCCGAGGAAGCGCTTGCCTGCTTCGACGCGGTCTTGCGGCTCGAGCCGCGCCACCTCGCCCGGCTCAATCGCGGCAACGCCCTGGTCGAGCTGGGTCGGCTGGAGGAGGCGATCGCGGACTACGACCGCGCGCTCGCGATGTTTCCCAACCATCCGGGCGCGCTGTTCAACCGCGGCAACGCGCTGCACGGGATGGGGCGTTACGGCGAGGCGATCGCCGCCTTCGACCGCGCGCTTGCGATCGCTCCGCGGCATGCCGAGGCCTGGAACAACCGCGCTATCGCGCTCTATGCGCTCAACCGGCACGCGGAAGCGCTGGCGAGCTGCGCCCGCGCCGTCGCTGAACGCAAGGACTATTCCGACGCGCATCACAACGAGGCGCTGTCTCTGCTCGCCTTGGGCGACTTCTCCCGCGGCCTGCCGAAATACGAATGGCGATTGCGGACCGGGAATTCGCGTCCCCGCGCTCTGGGGCGGCCGCTCTGGCTTGGGGAATATCCGCTTTCCCGCAAGACCATCCTGCTCCACGCCGAGCAGGGCCTGGGCGACAGCATTCAATTCGTGCGTTATGCGCCGTTGCTCGCGCGCGCGGGCGCCAAGGTAATTCTGGAGGTGCAACCCGAGCTTGTCGATTTGCTCGGCGGAATCGAAGGATTAGATCGGATCGTTGCGCGCGGCGAAAAGCTGCCCGCCTTCGACGTTCACTGCCCCATTCCCAGCCTGCCGCTGGCGTTCCGGACCGGCCTCGACAGCGTTCCCGCCGAAATCCCCTATTTGCGCGCGCGCGGCGAACGCGTCGCCAAATGGCAACCGCGGATCGCGGCGCTCGCCAAGCCCGTGGTCGCGCTCGCCTGGGCGGGAAATCCCGCCCACGTCAACGACCGCAACCGCTCGATCGCGCTCGCGCGGCTCGGTCCGCTGGCCGCGACGCCGGACGTGCGCTTCGTGAGCATCCAGCGTGATTTGCGTGGCGGCGATGCGAAAATTCTGGCGGACGATGAGCGCATCGCGCATCTCGGCGGCGAGCTCGCCGATTTCGCCGACACCGCGGCCGTGATCGCGCTCTGCGATCTCGTCATCTCGGTCGACACTGCGGTCGCGCACCTCGCCGGCGCCATGGGCAAGCCGGTGTTCATCCTGCTGCCGTTCGCGTCCGACTGGCGCTGGATGCTGGACCGCGCGGACACTCCCTGGTATCCGACGGCGCGCCTGTTCCGCCAGCCGGCACTGCAGGACTGGGACAGCGTGATTGCGCAAGTGCGGGCGAAATTGGCGCAGGCGCCCAGCCGGCTGCCCGAGGATCTCATCGCATAGGTCGCCACGGATTGCTGGCCGAGGGCCATGGAACCATCGACCCGCATCACGGAAGCCTTGCGGCAGGGCATCGCGGCGCATCGCGGCGGCAAGCTCGAGCAAGCCGACTTTCATTACGGCGCCGTGTTGCAGATGGACCGGCGCAATTTCGATGCTTTGCATCTGCTCGGACTGGTCCGCTGGCAGCAGGGGCGCAACGAGGAGGCGGCGAGCCTGATCGGCGAGGCGCTGCGCGTCGATTCGCGCTCGGCCGAGGCCTGCTCCAATCTCGGCATCGTGCTCGAGGCGCTGGGCCGCCCTGCGGAGGCCTTGGCGATGTACGATCGCGCACTTGCGATCAATCCGCGTTACGCCAAGGCGCTCAGCAACCGCGGCGATGCACTTCGCGCGCTTGATCGGTTCGACGAGGCGCTGGCGAGCTACGATCGCGCCTTGGCGATCGAGCCCGACTTCCTCGGGGCGCTGCTCAATCGCGGCGTGACCCTTCGCGCGCTGGGCCGTCCCGCGGAGGCGCTGGAATGTTACGACCGGATCCTGGCCACTCGGCCGAGTTTTGCGGAGGGCTATTACAATCGCGGCAATCTGCTCGACGCGCTCGGGCGACACGAGGAGGCGTTGGCGAGCTATGACCGGGCATTGGCGATTCGCCCGGATTACGCCGACGTCTGGAGCAATCGCGGCTCTACCTTGAACCGCATGATGCGGCGCGCGGAGGCGCTGGCAAGCTGCGACAAGGCTCTCGCCGTCGATCCGCGTCACGCCGAAGCCTGGACCAACCGCGGCACCGCGCTGGAGTTTCTGTATCGTTTCGACGAGGCGCTGACGTGCCACGAGCGCGCCCTATCGCTCCGCCCGACGCTCGCCCAGGCATTGTTCAGCCGCGGCAACGTGCTCAGGGCGCTGGACCGTTTCGGCGAGGCGCTCGAAAGCTTCGATGCGGCGCTGAACCTGGAACCGAACTCCGCCACGTTTCAGTTCAATCGCGAGCTGCTCCGGCTCGAGACCTGCAATTGGACCGGGGCCGAGAACTTCGTGCAACGAATGCGCGACCTGATCCTCGCGGGGGAAGGCGGGGTGCAGCCCTTCGCCTGCATCAGCTATGTAGCCGATCCGGCCATTGAGCTCCGATGCGCTCGGAATTTTACCAAGCAGATGCAGCTCGATCGGGCCGCGCCGACGCGGGGCGTGCCGAAACGAGGCCGCAGGCTCAAGATCGCTTATCTGTCCGCCGACTTTCGCAACCATGCGGTGGCCAGGACCATTGTCGAGCTGTTGGAGTTGCATGACCGGACGCGGTTCGAATTGGTCGGCGTCTCGTTCGGCCCCGAAGACGGCGGCGAGCTGCGGTCGCGCCTAGTCCGGTCCTTCGACCAATTCCACGATGTGAGATCGCAAAGCGACCAGGCGACGGCCGCCGCTTTGAACGACCGCGAGATCGACATCGCCGTCGATCTGATGGGCTACACTACCCATGGTCGTCCCGGCATCCTGGCCCGCCGCCCCGCGCCGATCCAAGTCAACTATCTGGGATATCCGGGGACCATGGGGGCCGGCTTCATCGATTATGTGCTCGCGGACAGCTTCGTTCTGCCGTTCGAGGAACAGCCATTCTATGACGAGAAGATCGTGCATCTCCCCGATTGTTATCAGCCCAACGATTCCAAGCGCAAAATCTCGCCCGTCATTCCTTCCCGCCGTGAAGCGGGATTGCCGGAGAATGCCTTCGTATTCTGCTGCTTCAACAACAATTACAAGATGGCGGCGCCGATATTCGACGTCTGGATGCAGTTGCTGCGGTCAGTCGAGCACGGCGTGCTCTGGCTGTTCGCGCGCCACGAGATCGTCAAGGACAATCTTCGTCGCGAAGCGACGCTCCGCGGCATCGACCCGAGCCGCCTCGTCTTCATGGAGGAGCTGCCGCATGACGAATATCTCGCCCGCCATGCTCTGGCCGATTTGTTCCTCGACACGGTTCCCTACAACGCCCATGCGACCGGCAGCAATGCGTTGTGGACCGGCCTTCCGCTGCTGACCTGCCGGGGCAACACGCTTGCCGGCCGCGTCGGGACGAGCCTGCTCCACGCGGCAGGCTTGCCTGAGCTGGTGACGGACAATCTCGAGGACTACGAGGCGCTCGCGCGCAAGCTCGCGACCGACCGCGCCCTGCTGCAATCCATCCGCCGCAAGCTCCGGGAAAACCGCGGCACCTGCCCGTTGTTCGACACCGACCGCTTCCGCCGCCACCTCGAGACGGCGTACTCGATGATGTGGGAAATTCATCTGCGCGGCGAGGGCCCGCAAAGCTTCGCGGTTCCGCGGAAGCCGTAACACCGACGAGGATAGCGCGCCCCGCGTTCGGCGCCTTCGCGGCCGCATTTCGAACCGGCTCACGCCGCCGCCGACAGCGCCATTTTGGCCGCCGTCAACAGGTCCTGGTGAGCGGCAAAATGCAGGAAATAATTGGAATTCAGCGAACGCCTGATCAGGTCAAAAAGCTCTTCCCGCGTCGAAATCGACTGTTGCGACTTCGCCTGCCACAATATCACGTTGAGAGTTGCATTGAATCTCTCGTCTATCCAATGCTGGAGGTTGCGTTCCTGGATCTCGAACGAGAGCGGCCGCATTTCGTAATTCAGCTCCGCACCGCCCTTATTCTCGTAACTGTAGTAGACGTGCTCCAGGAGCTCGCGATGATGGCGCGGCGAGAGCACCAGGACGCCGGTTTGCACGATGTGGTCTCCGCGCCGGGGAAGTCCCCAGAACCCGTAATAGTCGCGAGGGTCGAGATAGGATTGCCAAACCCGCGCCAGCGCCGGATTTCTGTCCTTGGTCTGCGCGACCATTTGCTGCCAGAAGGCCTGATGCGCGTCGAAACTCGGATACACGAACTCGTCGACCGCTCCGACTTTGTCGATCGGAACTGCGCTGGTGACGGCGGGGGCGTCCTTGTTGATCACGATGTCGGCATCGAGCCATACGACCCGATCATATCCCGCGACGATGGACGGCTGCAGAACGAGGCACTTTTGCCACGCCGGCGAACGCGCCATCGCTCGCGGCGTGATGTCCAGCGGACGGTCGATCGCAATGATGTCGTACCCATGCCGGTCGCAGTAAGCGCGCCACCCCGGCTCGCAGACGTCATGCCAAGCAAGCCAGTAGGGTCGTCCGAGCAACAGCGTGACGATCGCGGTCCTCATGGATGGATCACCTGATTGAGGTGTACGGGTGCAAGCACAATCGATCGGCGGCGTTGCGGCCGACGGCTCAAGTTGTTTCAGTCCTTGATCCCCGGTCAAAGTTCCGGCTAAGTCGATCCCGACTATCATAGAACACCGCGGCCAGGGAAGATCCGGGGGCGCCGACCGGCGAGCGGGCCAGCCGCCAAAACTTACCTCCGAGCTTGACCGCTCTTTCGGGTATGGAGCCAGATGCCGCGGCAGGCAAAGACGATCCCCACGCTGGCGCAAACGGTGCGGCAAGCCTTGAGTTTGCACCGGCAAGGCCGGCTCGCCGAGGCCGAGCGACTCTACCGCGCCGCGCTTGCCCAACAGCCGCGGCAGTTCGAAGCCCTGCACTTTCTCGGCGTTCTCAGGCTGCAGCAGGGCGATGCCCAAGAAGCGCTCGCGCTGCTGCGCGCCGCGGCCGAAGCCAAGCCGCATGCCGCCGAAGTGCAGCCGAGCCTGGGCGCGGCGCTCGCCGCGCTCGGGCGACACGAGGAAGCCCTTGCGCTCTACGATGGGATCCTCCGCGCCAAACCCGGCGACGTCGATGCCGGTTACAATCGCGGCGTGGTGCTTTCGCACCTCGGCCGTCACGCCGAGGCGCTCGCGAGCTACGACAGGGTTTTGGCGATCCGGCCGGACCATGTCCCTTCCCTGTTCAATCGCGGCAATGTGCTGGCGATGTCCGAGCGCTTCGAGGAGGCGCTGGCGAGCTACGACCGGGCGGTTGCCCTGGCGCCCGGCCACGCCGACGCGCTCGCCAACCGCGCCGACGCGCTCAAGGCGCTCGGGCGCTACGACGAGGCGATCGCCGCCTACGACCGGGTGCTGCAGATCGTGCCGCAGCATGCCGACGCGCTCAACAACCGCGGTAATGCGTTTTTCGAGCTGAAACGTTATGGCGAGGCGATCGCCAGTTTGCATGCAGCGCTCGCGGTCAAACCGAACGACCCGGATGTGCTGTTCAATCTCGGACGCGCGCTCCAGGAGATGGATCGCGACGACGCGGCGATCACCGCCTTCGATCGGGTGCTGGCTGCCCGCCCCGACAACGCCGACGCCTTGTACAGCCGCGGCAATTCATTCGACAAGCTGGCCCGCATCGACAAGGCGATTGCCGATTATGAGAGCGCGCTGGCGATCGCACCTGAGCATCGCTACGCGTTCAGCACTCTGCTCCGAGCTCGCTACACCATTTGCGATTGGACCGAAGTCGCGCGCTTGCTCGGCGATCTCGAGGGCCGTCTGACGGACGGGAGATCGGTAATCGAACCATTCCAACTCCTGTGCCTTCCGACGCAGGCTCCGGACCAGCTGAGATGCGCCCGAAACTACGTCAGCGGCAAGACAAGGGCTTTGCAGATCCCGAGCATCAATTTCCGCCCGCGTGATCGCGACAAGCTCCGCGTCGCCTACTTGTCGGCCGATTTCCGCGTGCATGCGGTCGCAATGCTGATCGCGGAGCTGCTCGAGCTCCACGACCGAGCCCGGTTCGAAGTACTGGCCGTCTCCTTCGGTCCGGACGACGGCAGCCCGATGCGGTCGCGGATCATGAAATCCGTCGATCAATTCCACGACGTCCACGACAAGAGCAGCGAAGAAATCGCGACACTGATCAATGGCTTGGGCGTAGACGTTGCAGTCGATCTGACGGGGCATACGCGACACGGCCGAATCGAAATTCTCAGCCATCGCCCCGCTCCGATCCAGGTGAGCTACCTCGGTTACCCCGGGCCCACCGGAGCCGATTTCATCGACTACGTGATCGCCGATCCGATCGTGCTGCCGTTCGCGGACCAGGCGTTCTATTCCGAAACAATCGTGCACCTGCCGGACTGCTACCAGGTCAACGACCGGCAGCGCAGGATCGCTTCCCACGTGCCTTCCCGCCATGAACTCGGTTTGCCGGACCAGGCGTTCGTGTTCGGCTGCTTCAACAATAACTACAAGATCAGCGCCGAGGTTTTCGACGTCTGGATGCGGCTGCTGCGCCAAGTGGACGCCAGCGTCCTGTGGCTGCTGAAGTCCAACGACTTTGCAATCGGCAGTCTTCGTCGCGAAGCCCAGACCCGCGGCATCGATCCCGAGCGGCTGATCTTTGCGCCGTTCACGAGCCCCGAGGAGCATCTGGCCCGGCATGCCGCCGCGGATCTGTTCCTGGACACCCTGCCCTACAATGCGCACACCACTGGGAGCGACGCCTTGTGGGCCGGGTTACCGCTGCTGACCTGTGCGGGAACCACGTTTGCGGGCCGGGTCGGGGCGAGTCTGCTCCACGCGGCAGGGTTGCCGGAGCTCGTCACGCATAGCCTGCGGGAATACGAGACGCTGGCGCTCGAGCTCGCCGCCGAGCCTTCCCGGCTGCAAGCGATCCGCCGCAAGCTCGCGGCGAATCGCCTGGCGTGTCCGTTGTTCGACACCGAAAGGTTCCGCCGGCACATCGAGGCGGCCTACGCCACCATGTGGGACATCCATCGGCGCGGCGAAGCGCCGCGAAGCTTTCGGGTGGATCCGATCGAGGTGTAGCCCGGATGGAGCGAAGCGCAATCCGGGAAGATTCCCGACGAATCAAAAGCCCCGGCGGGGGTGCCGCCGGGGCCTGGATCACCGAGGGTGAAGAAGCGGTCGCGTCGATCAGTATCTCGCAACCACCGGCGCCGGGCCTTTGCCCTTGCCCCAATTGAACCGCCAGTTCAAGCCCATACGCGCAGCCACGAAATCGGATTTGATCGAGGCCGGCGTCACGATGAACCCAAACGGAGGGGCAATGAAGCCCGTGCAAGCTGGATTCAGCCCGCAATAGGTCTCCCGCCCCAGATTGATGTAGAGGACTTCGCCCTTCAGTGTCAGCCAGGGCGTGATGCCCCATTCGGCGCCGCCGCCCACAGTAAAACCGTTCACACGCTTCCACTCCTCGAAGACGGTGCTCAGCGGGCCATTAGCGAGGGACAGGTTCGTGATCAGGTAAGATTGGTTTGCAGTCGCCCAGCCACCCGTCACGAATGCGAGGAACTGGCCCGTGGGACCGAACGCATAGCCGATCCGAAGTCGGACAGTCTCGAAGTCTCTGATTCTAGTTCCACATGTCAGAGTAGGCGAGTCGCAGTCGGTCAGCGCCGAGCCCACGACAAAACCTCCGGTATTTGCCGTAAAAACCGGCCCGTTACCCGCCAAGGAACTCTCGAGTTCGGACCATTGTCCATCCCCCTCGATGCCGAACACCCAGCGACCCACCTGCCAATTGAACCCCGCTTCGCCACCCACGAAACCCCCATGAAGAGGGTGGCCATGGTCGAGCGGCGGAACGATGATGGGGCCCGCTACTCCGATCGCAGGATTAAACCACTGAATGTCGACGAGCTCGGTCCTCTGCCCCATTATGGCCCCAGCCTCTGGGCCGAGATAGAAGCCCGACCAATTGTAGAGCGCCGGTGCCACCGGGGGTGGCGCCTTGACGGGCATATCCGCCGCAAATGCGGGTGCGGCCAATGCGACGGAAGCCAGTGCGGCGGTTGCGATGAGGAACTTCTTCATGGTTAGCCCCCGGTTGATAATCCCGCGTTCGGTGACACCATAACCCCGTTTGACGCCAAAGGCTGTGATATTTTGGTCACAACTCACGGAAAAACGACGAAGTCCAGACCGGGCAGCCCGCAGGCCCATAGCCCGCATGGAGCGCAGCGTAATGCGGGGGCGAAGATCTCGGATTGCGCTTCGCTCCATCCGGGCTACGAACCTACAAGATGAGAAAGCCCCCAGCGGGCGCCGCCGGGGCTTGGACCACCCGGAGTGAAGAGGCGGTGGCCGTTAGGCCGATGTCCCCGCGAAAACGGGGACCCCGAGAAGCTTTCGTCAGCCGATCAGTATCTCGCAACCACCGGCGCGGGGCCTTTGCCCTTGCCCCAATTGAACAGCCAGTTCAGCCCCATGCGCGCCATGACGAAACTGTGCTGGATGTGGGTGTGCTCGCAGTCGGAAATGACAGCGCCACAGCCGGTGAGGTCGAAATCCTTGCCGGCCAGATCGACGTAGAGCACTTCAGCCTTGAGGGTCAGCCAGGGCGTGATCCCGTATTCGGCCCCGCCGCCCGCGGTCCATCCGGCCGTGTTTTTCCATTGCTCGAACGTTGCGAAGGGAACCGTCAAAGTGCCGATGCGGGCACTCTGGCTCGCCCACGCGCCGCCGGCCGTCACATAGACCAGGAAGCTGCCGGTCGGACCCAGCACGTAGCCGATCCGTCCGCGAGCCGTGTAGAACGCCCTGATTCGCGAGCCGCACGTCTCTTTAATGTCGACCTGGGGGCCAGTGAGAAAGTCATTCTCACACGTGAGAGCCTCTTCCAGCTCGGCCCAGTTGCCGTCGCCCTCGATGCCGAACACCCAGCGGCCGGACTGCCAATTGAAGCCGGCTTCCCCGCCCACGAACCCGCCGTGCAGCGGGTGTCCAATGTCGACGGACTCGTCGGTGTGACCTTCCGCAAGAGGGTCTATTTCCCTCCAATGCGTGGTCTGCCCCATCACCGCGCCGCCCTCGACGCCGATATAGATGCCCGACCAGTTATACATGACCGGCATCGCGATCGGGGGTGCCTTTACGGGGAGATCGGCCGCATTCGCCGGCGCGGTCAATGCGACGAAAGCCAGTGCGGCGGTTGCGCTGAGCAACTTCTTCATGATTAGCCCCCGGTTGATAGTCCCGCGTTCGGTGCCACCATAAGCCGGGTCGACGCCAAAGGCTGTGATATTTCCGCCACAACCAATGGAAAAACGACACGGCCACACGCTCTGGATTCTCGCCGTTTCTGCTTCCCCGGCACCGGCGCGAAAAAAAAATGGGCCGGACCCGGGCGCGCACCTGGAATGCCGATTCGGTCCCCCGGCCGCGGCGCCGAATCGAGGAAACCGGCCCGACGTCGGCACGAACTACTTTGTGGCGGGGTCTTTGATTTCCGGCATCTGCTGCACGGTCGGAGGCGTGCTCCCGGCCAGGCCGTAGGGGTAACTCGACGAGGGAGTTTGGTATCCGGGGGGTGGCTGCGTCAGGCTGCTGCGCTCCGGCTCACCCGTGAACGGTGCCTGCTCGCCCTTGTTACCGAACCAGCCGAAGAACTTCTTGGTCCCGAGCTTGGAGGGCGGCAAGGGACGTCCGCCATATTCGGAGCTGTTGTCGATCGGATCCTTTCCCGGCTCGGTCACGCGACCGGCGCCCGCGACTCTCCCGTTCTTCAGCTCGTCCGGAGAAATGGTCGCCCGCTCGGTGTTGTGCCGGGCGATCGAATCGCTTCGGACCGATTTCGATTCGGATTTTTTCTTAGGTTGCTGCTCGGGGTCTTTGGGCCAATTGGGATTTTCCACGGCGCCGGCTTCCTGGGGCGGCGGAAGGTCGCGGCTAGGCGGTATGACGATCGGCGAGCGCTCCCGATATTCGATCCTGCCCTGGCCGACATCGGCGCCCAGCCCGCGCATAATTTTCTTGATGACCTTCTGCTCGAAAGTATCTTCGTCTTCGTCTTCGGCAGCGAACGCGGTTCCAGCGGCGCTCACCATGACCATCATGGCGAGCAGAAAGCACCTCGAAGCTTTCCGCATGTTCTTGCCCCCCGGATGCACCGGACTGCCGGCGCGAACGCGTCCGCCGATGATATCCCGTGGATGACGGCGGTTTTGCGGCGCGCGGGCAGGACGTTGATTGGATAATGCAATCGGCGGGCTTCCGCAATGATGCGGGCCCGGACTGCCCGTGAGATCTCACCGCTCCCGTGCCGGATTCGCCGGAAAACCGGCATAGCCCTGCCGCAGACACTGGCGCGGCGGCCTTCGCTCTCCGGCCGAGCACCGAAAGCCGCGACCCGTCGAGGAGCTTTGCGGCGTGCCGTCGGGCTCCGACGGGTCATGCAACACGGCCGCGTGCTACGCCCCAGCCGCTGGCCGTAGCCGCGTCCCGGCCGCGAGCGGTTCGAACCAGGAAATGAACTGCGCGACGGCGCTCATGATGACGATTCCCAGCGCGCCGGCCAGCAGGTGTACCGGCACCGTATCGGCGATTTCCACGAAGATCGATTGGGCGGCGAAGGTCAGGAACACGCTGACGCAGAAGATCTCCACGAGGTGCTCGCCGCACCGGATCAGCGGACGCAAGCCCGGCGATTTCAACGCGGCCCAATCCCGGGGCACGAAATGCACGGCGATCGCGGCAAGCGCCAGCACGTGCGCGAATCGCACCGCGTCGAGATCGGTCTTATCGATCGGGTAGATCGCATCGGCGAGCCAGGTCGGCACGTAGCCGCTCGCGCGCGGAAAGAACAGAGCGGTCACCATGGCGAGCGACAGTGCAAGATACGCCGCGGCAAGGATGAGCGCCGACCGCGAATGGAGCAGGACTTGCACGGTCCGGGGCAAACCGAGCCCGCACCAGGCGGCCAGCACGAACAGCAACTGCCAGGCGAACGGGTTGAGCGGCCATTCCCCGGCCGGGTAGGCGTGCAGGTTCCAGCCGAACTTGCGACTCAGTACATAGAGCAGCACCGAAGCCGCAAGGGCCAGGACGGGACGGCGCAGCAACAGCCACAGAACCGGGGCGAACGCCACCAGCAGCAGGATATAGACCGGCAGGACGTCCATGTGGACCGGCTTGAAATTGAGGATCAGCCCCTGGAACAGCGCCATGTCCGGCCGATGCAGAAACTCGAAAATATTGGTGTCCTCGGCGAACAGCGGATTGTCGAAGCGCCGCGAGACGTAAGCGATCTCCGCGATGTAGAATACGAACAGGAACACGTGCGCCACGTAGACCTGCCAGGCGCGCCTGAGGATATTGGCGGTTGCCACCACGAAGCCGCGCTCGCGCATCAGGGGCCCGTAGACGAACCCCGCGGTGTAGCCGAATACGAAAACGATGATTTCCGTGGCGTCGCTGAAGCCGTAGCTGCGAATGGCGAAAGCGCTCACCACCGCCGAGGGCAGCTGATCCAGGAACAGCAGCCAAAGCGAAAGCCCGCGGAAGAGATCGAGCCTCAAATCGCGCTCGACCGGAACGACGGCGTTCATGAATTGGATCTTTCCAGCGCAGGACGTAGGGTGGGTTGAGCGACAGCGAAACCCACCATTTCCCGGCACGGCCGCTTGGTGGGTTTCGCCTTCGGCTCAACCCACCCTACGAATGATAGCTTCCTTCAATGCGAGAATAGACAGCAAATCGGGCTCGTCGTGAGCAATTCCCGCGTCACTCCGCCGAAGATGAATTCGCCGAGACGGCTGCGGCCGTAGCCGCCGGCTACGATCAGATCCGCCCCTTGCTCCCTGGCCAGACGGATGAGCTCGCCGGCGCCGCTGGCCTTCGGCTTCGCGTCGATCTTGGTCCGGATCTTGATCTTGTGGCGTGCGAGATAATTGGCGGCGTCCTCGACATCCGACCCGGTATCGAACTGCCATCCCATCTCGCCGATGTGCACCGCGATCACCTCCTCGGCTTGGCGCAGCAACGGCAATGCGTCGCGCACCGCACGGCGCGCTTCCCTGGTATTCTTCCATCCGATGAGAATCCGGCGGGCTTGCAGCGAATCGATTCCACTCGGCACCAACAGCACCGGCCGTCCGGCGTGGATGACCGTGGTGCCCGGATCGAGCGAACGATAGGAATCGCCGGTGCGATCCGGCCCGACGATCACCAGGTCGGCGGCGCGCGCCTGACGCACCACGAATTCGGTCGGAAAATCCACTGCGGATCGCCACTCGACCGGCTTGTCGCCCGCGTTCGATCGGAAATGGTCGCCCAGCCGGCCCAGCCAGGCGGAGATCTCCTCGATTTGCGGCTTGTCCGGTTCCTCGCCGCCGACGAAGTCCGCGCCGTCGCTGCCGTGCTCTTCGCCGCCGGCGATATCTCCCGCGCCTTCCGATTGCAAAGCCCAGGCGCCTACCCCGATCAGCGTTGCATCGCACCGCGCGGCAAGCTCGCGCGCCAGCCGGATCCGCGGATCCGAATCGGCGTCCGCATCGACGTGCACCAAGATGGCTGCGTACCCCATCCCCCGCTCCCGAATTCTCGCGCGGAACAGGCCAAGTGTCCGCGCGGCAGCGGCCACCATGCCATGCCCCCGCTGCACGGCCAAGGCACGAGCGCGACGCAACGCCGGTGGGATCGTCCCGGCACGCGGGCTAGACCGGCGCGTCCGTTATCATTGCGGGAGCGCGTGTATGGCCGGCCCGTTTCCGACCGGTGACGAGATCATACCTTGCCGTCTGCTGCCGTGCGCATCGTTCGCGATCTCAGGCTCGACGGTTGTGGGGGACGGCTCAGCCAGGGGTTGCTCTGCCCTCCCATCCCCTATATTCCAGGCGCTGACCCTCGGCCGCCTCGGGCCGGGCGGCCCAGTATGAGGATGCCCACACCCCCGTCTGGCGGATTTGACCCATCCGCATTTGGAGCGAATAATGCCAGGCGCAAAACTCAGGGGACGAATCATGCCCGCATGGAAGCGAAGTCACGCGAAGGCGCCGGAACCCAAGGACAGGGAAGTCGGCCAGTTGATCCGAGCCCAACGCTTGGTGTGCCGCATGTCGCAGACCGAACTGGCGAATGCGCTCGGCGTCACGTTCCAGCAGGTGCAAAAATACGAAAAAGGGGTGAACCGGGTCGGAGCCGGCAGATTGGCCAAGATCGCCGATACGCTCGGGGTGCCGATCTCGTTCTTCTTCGAGGGCGCGCCGGGGCCGAAGACCGCGGCCGGCAACGTCAACGAGGCCCTTGGGTTGATCCGGACTGCCGGCTCTCTGCGGCTCGTGCGGGCGTTCGAGAATATGCCAACGGATGCGCGCGGACATTTTCTGGCGCTTGTCGAGATTCTTGCGAATCCCGGGCCGGCGCGCAAGCGAGGCGGCGCGCAGCGATCGAAACGTTGAGACGCTCGCCGAGATCTGCCGCACCTTTCGTCTCGAGCTAACCGGTGTCCCACGCCGGAAACGCGGCGGGTAGGTCCCACTAGCTTTTCTGCTTCACGACGGCTCGGGCATTTGGCCGAGCGGCGTTCAATCCGCATCATCGCACCGCTCGGGAGGAAAGTACTCCGCCGTGGCTTGCGAAATGACGGTGACTCGTGCTCCACGCACCACACCGCCACGGAGCACCTGCCTGAACCGAGCGCCTGCGGCGAATCGGGATCTGCCGGCCGAACTTGCCGGTGAAGAACGCGCCGTGGCATAGGATGGCTCGGGCAAGCCGGCGAAGGGGAGAACCATGCGCAAGCGCGCTTGCCTGACGCCGCTTCTGGTAGTGCTCGCGATGCTCGCCGCCCTGCTGCAGAGCCGGGCACAGCAGCCCTTCGTCGGGAGCCAGGACGGGTTCTCGGCCGTGTTTCCCAAGCCGCCGAAGGCGGAGTCGAGCAAGGACGACAAGGCCGTCTATCATTATTTTCGCTTGCTCGACGATCACGTCCTCTACCAGGTCGCCCATTCCGAGGCGCTCGAGCCGCTCGAGGCGAGCCGGGAACTCAAGGACGCCGTGGACGGCGTCGTCCGCAGCATGAAGGGGCGCCTGTTGCACAGCGAGAACGTGCAGTTCGACGCCGGCGCCGGCCGCCGCCTGCCCGGCGTGACCTTCTCGGTGGAGAACGACAAAGTCCTCATGACCGGCAAGTTCATCGTCGACGGCAAGCAGTTCTATGGCATCACCCTGGCGGCGGCGCGCGGCTCCGAACGTCGTGTCGCGGCGGACCGCTTCATCCAATCGCTCAAGTTGATGCCGCCCTCCCGGCAATGAGCGGCGCATAAATAACCATCAGACGTCACATGAAGCGCGTTTATCAAAATTTGGCTCTCTTAATTGTTTCCATCCTGATCTCCTGGGCCGGAATTGAGGTGAGTTTGAGGATCTGGGGCCCGGACGTGCTGGCTCTGGGCAACCAGTATGTCTTCTACAGGTTTGATCCGGTGCTCGGTTGGGCGAACCTGCCCAACAGCCGGGGGCGCTTCAGCCGCATCGAGTTCAGCCATCAAGTCCAAATCAATTCACTTGGCATGCGGGATCGCGAGATCGCCGAAAAACGTGACGGCGCTCTAAGGGTCGCATTTCTGGGCGATAGTTTTACCTGGGGAGTGGGCGCGGCGTATGGCGAGCGGTTCACGGAAGTGCTGGGAACGCTCAACCCCAGGCTTGAAGTTCTGAACTTCGGCGTATCGGGCTATGCACCCATTCAATACCTGCTCCAGCTCGATCAGGTCCTCGCGCTCGAGCCCGATTACGTGGTCGTGGTGTTCTGCCTGGGTAACGACCTCACGGACAACGTGCAATTCAATCCGTATAACCATCCGAAACCTTACGCCAAATTGTCGGCTGACGGTTCGAAGCTCGAGATCGCCGGATATCCCTTGCCCGAATCGAAAAATGTCGGTCCGGAACTGATCGGGGCCGCTTCCGTCTCTCGCGTCGTTGGAATGATCAAGTTCGTACTCGATGAGACTCGCCGGAAAAGGGCCGAGGTGGAGGCGATTGGCGCGCAAATGGCCCAATTGATCGACGAGCGGATCGTCTATTCACCGGAAGACAGGCGCACGCCCGAACAGCAGCAAAAGGTGGCGTACTTGTATAAGGTCAACGAGCTGCTTCTGGAGGCCATTCGCGATCGCGTCGAAGCTGGAATCGGATCGGGCCGCTTCGCCGTGCTGCTCGCGCCAACGAAGTACGAATATGGGATCGCTCGCCAGCAAAGCCCCGACGCCGATCCCAATGCAGTGGCCAGCGGCGTCCTGCGGAGCCTGGCACATTTGGGAATCCCGGCCGTGGACCCGAGGACGGTTATCCAACCTGCGGATTTTTGGAAGGGAGACGCCCATTGGCGGCCCAGCGGCCACAGAAAAATCGGCGAGTTGCTCTCGAAATATTTTGCCTCGATCCGGATCGAATAGACACCCGAGTGCGCCGCAGACGCGCCCGTCGGCGCCCTTCCCCATCGCCACCGATCACCGCGAAGTGACGGGATCTGAACGAAACTCGCCTGACCTGAGCGCGCCGGATCGCCATGTTAAAAGCCGCAGTCAGCCCGCCTCGCAGTTCATCGCTGGACGGTTCGGTCGCCGCCACACGCGAAAGCAGTCGCCATGAACGCTCGCCTGGTCAGGACCTTCACGCTCGCCATTGGACTCATGATGCCGGCTTTGAACCCGCTCCCATCCCTGGCCGCGCAGAAGCACCCTCGGCACCCCGCAGATCGCCTGTCGGTTGAGCCCCGATCATCCGGCTACGGGTCCGTCCCTGGCCAAGTGCAAGACCCGGAAGCGGCTGCGATGCGCAACGCACAGAAACTCTGGCCGGGTAGGCCGCTGTGCGACGATGGCGGCTACCGAATCCGCCCGTGCGATTCGTCCGGTGGCGGCGGCGGGGGCGGAGGCGGCGGGGGAATGTAAGAGGTCCGCCAAACCGGGCTAGGCGACAGCCCCTGCGCGCGCGAGGCGCTACTCCCGTTCGGTCGGCAACGACGGCCGGAGCAGGCGCATCCCCCTCCCGGCGCCTCGTTGCCCGCCGTCGATGATATGCAATGATATTGGCGGAGACGGAGGGATTCGAACCCTCGATACGCCTTTGGAGCGTATAACGGTTTAGCAAACCGCCGCCTTCAGCCGCTCGGCCACGTCTCCGGATCGAAGCATGCCTATCGAGCAGCGCC
>Ga0153941_1000039_pt1 | contig 93342 bp, 75 predicted proteins | sample TSNJ025MetaG_FD_104733 | JGI IMG/M metagenome (GOLD analysis project Ga0153941, IMG submission 104733) | Attine ant fungus gardens microbial communities from New Jersey, USA - TSNJ025 MetaG | ecosystem: Host-associated > Fungi > Mycelium > Unclassified | place: USA: New Jersey, Brendan T. Byrne...
CGCCAACGGTGTCCTTCGCTCCGATGAACCCTGGAAACGTGGCATGGCCCCTTGACACGCGACACGGTAGATTCCGGGCTCGCGGGCTGATGCCCGCGCCCCGGAACGACGCACCCAACGCGTGAATAGTGGCATCGAAGGTGCGTTAGCATGCTGACCTACACGCTGCTCGCCGGGCTGCTGTTCGGGCTGTATTTCACCCTGATCGGGCTCGGGCTCAATCTGGTGTTCGGCGTCATGCGCATCGTCAACCTGGCGCATGGCGATTTCCTGATGCTCGGCGCCTTCCTGGCGTTCTGGCTGTTCACGCTCTACGACCTCAATCCGGTGCCGGCGGTGCCGATCGCCTTTGCGCTGTTCCTGCTCGCCGGCCTGCCGCTGTATTTCCTGCTGGTGCCGCGGCTGCTCGCCGCCAAGGACCCGGAAATGCTGTCCTTCATCCTGTTCTTCGGCTTCTCGCAGGTGATCGAGGCGGTCGCCACCATCGCGTTCGGCACCAGCGAGCGCTCGATCCCGGGCGGCGAGCTCGGCCGGGCCATCGCGGCAGTCGCAAGCTTTCTCACCGGCCGACCGGTCGAGAACGGCCCGATCGAAGTGCTCGGCCAGACCTTTCCGGCCTCCTGGGTCGCGAGCGGCATCGCCAGCGGGCTCGGCGTGCTGTTCGTCTATCTGTATCTCTATCGCACGCGGCTCGGCTATCTGACCCGCGCCGTGATGGTCAATCGCGAGGAGGCGATCGCGACCGGGATCGACGTGCACCGCGTCTCGGCCATCGCCTTCGGCATCGGTCTGGCGCTCGCGGCGGTCGCCGGTGTGTTCGCGCCGTTCATGCTGGGCAGCATCACGCCGGCGATGGGCGTCGACGTCACCGTGACCTCGTTCACGGTCATCGTCATCGGCTCGCTCGGCAACCCGCTCGGCACCGTGCTGGGCGGCCTGATCTACGGCGTCTCCTACATGTTCATGCAGAGCTATTTCAGCTCCTGGGCCAATCTGCTGCCCTATCTGCTGCTGATCGCGATTCTCTTGGTGCGCCCGAGCGGGCTGCTCGGCCGGCAGGTGCGCCGTGCCTAGGCTCGCGCGCCACGTGCTGTTCATCCTGGTGCCGCTGGTGGCGCTGTTCGCGATCGCGCCGAGCCTCTACAGCAATCATCTGCTGCTGTTCAATTTCATGGTGTTCATGATGCTGGCGCAGGGCGTCAACGTCATCTACGGCTTCACCGGATACTTGCCGTTCGGCTACGTCGGCTTCTTCGGCGCCGGCGCGTACGGCTTCTCGCTGATGGTGATGCATCTGCATTCCCCGCCGCTCGTCGCGCTCGCGGTCGGCGCCGCCGCCGCGGTGGCGCTCGGGCTGCTGCTCACGCCGCTGTTCCGCCTCTCCGGCGCCTATTTCTCCATCGCCAATTTGGCGGCCGCGCTCGCGGTGCTGCAGGTGGTCTCCAACCCCAACCTGGAGAACGTCACCAAGGGCCCGTACGGCATCAGCCTGAGCGGCGTGTTCGACCCGACCTTCGCCTATGCAACCGCGCTGGCCATCCTCGCCGCGACCATTTTCCTGGTGATCTATCTGCGCAACTCGCGCTTCGGCATGGCGCTGCAGGCGATCCGCGAGGATTCGATCAGCGCCAGCATGGCCGGCATCAACGTGGTGCGCGAGCGCGTCATCGCCTGGCTGTTGAGCGCGCTCATCGCCGGGCTCGCCGGCGGCGTGTTCGCCTGGTACGTCTCGGTATTCTATCCGGAGACCGTATTCAGCGGCGAGTTCACCATTTTCGCCATCGTGTTCGCGCTGTTCGGCGGCACCGCGACCGTGCTCGGCCCGATCTTCGGCGTGCTGATCCTCTACGGCATCTACAACGCGGTCGGCATTTCCACTCCGCAATATTTCCAGCTCATCTACGGCGTGCTGATCATGGGCCTGGTGCTGTTCCTGCCCAACGGCCTCGTGTCACTGTTCCGGCGGCGGGGGATCGATGTCCCCTGAGCCGCAGCCGCTGCTGACCGTGAAGGGCCTGGTCAAGCGCTTCGGCGGCTTCCGCGCGCTCGACGAGCTCAATTTCGATCTGAAACCCGGCGAGATTCTCGGCCTCGTCGGCCCCAACGGCTCCGGCAAGACCACATGCATCAACGTCATCTCCGGCCTCTACCGGCCGGAAGCCGGCGAGGTCCATTTCGGGGGCCGGCCGATCGCCGGGCTCCCCTCGCATCGGCTGGTGCATCTCGGCATCAACCGCACCTTCCAGATTCCCAAGCCGTTCCTCACTCTGAGCGTGCGCCAGAACGTGGAGATCGCCATCGCCTACGGCCGCCACCCGCAGGGGCCGGTCGATGCCGAAGCTTTGCTCGCTTCGCTCGAGCTTGCGGCACTCGCCGAAAGACCCGCGGCCGAGCTCAACAGCGCCCAGCAAAAAATGCTCGATCTCGCCCGCGCACTCGCGACCGGGCCGCGGCTCCTCCTGGTCGACGAGCTCGCCGCCGGGCTCAATCCGGCGGAGCTCGAGCGCGTCGCGCAAAAGCTCGAGGAGCTGGCGCGATCGGGCATCGCGCTGCTCGTGGTCGAGCATCTGATGGGCTTCATCGACCAGATCACCGATCGCGTCATCGTGATGAACGCCGGCAAGGAGATTTTCGAGGGCGTGCTCGCCGACGCGGTCAAGAACCCGCGCGTGGTCGAGGTGTTTCTCGGAGGCGAAGATGCCGCCTGAGCCCGCGCCGCCCCTGCTCGACATCGCCGATCTGGAGGCGGGCTACGGCAAGGTGCGGGTGCTGTGGGGCGTCGACTTGAACGTCGGCGCGCACGAGACCGTGGTGCTGCTGGGAGCCAACGGCGCCGGCAAGACCACGCTGCTGCGCACGCTGATGGGCCTGATCGGCGCCTGGCGCGGCCACGTGCGCTTCTGCGGCGAGGACGTGACGCGGCTGCGCACCGATCATCGCGTCCGCCGCGGCATCGTTTACATGTCGGAGAGCGCCGGCTTTGCCGATCTCACGATCGAGGAGAACATCCGCATCGGCGCCCAATTCCTGCCGCGCCGCGAGATCCGCGCCCGCGCCGAGGAGCTCTATGCGATCTTCCCGGCGCTCTCCGAGCGCCGCCGCGCGCTCGCGGGCTCGCTCTCCGGCGGCCAGCGAAAAATGCTCGGCATCGCCAAGGCGCTCGCCGGCAAGCCGCGCCTGCTCGTCATGGACGAGCCTTCGGCCGGCCTCTCGCCGCTGTTCGTCAAGGAAGTGGTGCGCGTGCTCGCAGGCTTCCGCGGCAAAGGCCTCTCGTTCCTGATCGCCGAGCAGAATGTGAAATTTCTCGACCTCGCCGACCGCGTCTATACCATCGAGGGCGGCCGCATCGGCTTTTCCGGCACCGTCGCCGCCATGCACGCCGACGACGCGCTGCACCGGGCCTATTTCGGGCTGAAGTGAGACGGGAGATCGGGTATCCATAATATTCGCGGTTAACGGGAGAAACGCGATGGATCCCAGCTACGACCACAATCTGCTTGCCCGCATCCTGCTCACGCTGATGACCGCCGGCTACGGGCTTGCCACGGTGAAGGCCGATTTCAACCGCACCCACGCCACCAATCCGCTGTGGACGCCGCATGCCCGCTTCCACGTGGTCTGGCAGATTCTTAGCTACGTCGGTTTCGGGATCCTCGCGTTCGCGCTGATCTGGATCCCGGGCCCGCTCTATGTCGAGCGGCTCTATCTCGTCTGCGTGTTCGGCCTCGTGGTCTATGGCGCCTTCTTCATCACGTTTCTTGCCATGCCGATCTATGGCGGCAAGGCCTATGACGAGAACGGCTATCTGCCGTTCGCGGTCCACGTGTTCGGCAAGAGGCTCGAGCTCGACGTCAACGCCACGGCGTTCTCGGTCTTCTTCGTCATCCTGATCGCGGGCGCGCTCTCGATCAGCCGGGGCGTTTCATGACCGCGCTCGCGCACGCGGACAGCGCCGCACGGACGGCGCCCGCGCAGGCGCTCGCAGCGCTGTGGCAGAAATTCGGCGGCGATCCGACCGCACTCGAACAAGTCGAGCTGACCGGCAGCGATCCGGTGCTGCCGTCCTCTTTTGCGGTCGGCACCGCCGCGCAGGCGAGCATCGCCGCCGCCGCGCTCGCCGCGGCCGAGCTGTGGCGGCTGCGCACCGGGCAGAGCCAGCGCATTGCCGTCGACATGCGCCACGCGGCGATCGAGTGCCGCAGCGAGCGTTATCTGCGGGTCGAGGGCAGGTCGACGCCCGACCTGTGGGACAAGATCGCCGGCACCTACCGTTGCGGCGACGGGCGCTGGGTGCGCCTGCATACCAATTTCCCGCACCACCGCGACGGCGTGCTGAAATTGCTGGGCTGCGCCTACGACCGCGACGCGGTCAAGCGTGCGCTCCAGGACTGGCAAGCGGAAGCGCTGGAAACGGCGGCAGCCGAGGCTGGCCTGGTCGTGACCGCGATGCGCTCGTTTGCCGAATGGGACGCGCATCCGCAGGGCCGCGCGGTCGAAAACCTGCCGGTGTTCTCGATCGAGCGCATCGGCGCGGCACCGGCCGAGCCCCTGCCGGGAGCCGCGCGCCCGCTGTCCGGCGTGCGCGTGCTCGATTTCACCCGCATCATCGCCGGCCCGATCGCCGGGCGCACGCTCGCCGCCCACGGCGCCGACGTGCTGCTCGTCACCTCCCCGCGCCTGCCCTCGGTCGAGCAGCTCGTCATCGACACCGGTCGGGGAAAATTATCGACGCATATCGACCTTCGCGATGCCGCCGGGCGCGATGCGCTCACCCGCCTGCTGCGGAGCGCCGACGTATTCGTCCAGGGCTACCGGCCGGGCGGCCTCGCCGAGCTCGGCTTCGGGCCGCAGGAGGCCGCGAAAATCCGGCCCGGCATCGTCTATGTCTCGCTCTCGGCTTACGGCCACGAAGGTCCGTGGCGCAGCCGACGCGGCTACGATTCCCTGGTGCAGACCGCGAGCGGCTTCAATCACGCCGAGGCGCAGGCGGCCGGCAGCGACAAGCCTCATCCGTTGCCGATGCAGGTGCTCGACCATGCCACCGGCTATTTCATGGCGTGCGGGGCGATGACGGCGCTCGCCCGGCGCGTCCGCGAAGGCGGCAGCTGGCACGTGCGCGCGTCGCTCGCCCAGACCGGGAATTGGGTACGGAACCTCGGGCGCGTCGAGAACGGGCTTGTCTGCCCGGACCCGAAGATCGACGACGTCCGCGATCTGCGGGCAGAGGCCGAATCCGGCTTCGGCCGGCTCACCTTCGTCCGGCACGCGGCGCGATTGTCGCAAACGCCGCCGCACTGGGCGCGGCCCTCGGTGCCGCTCGGCACCCATCCGCCGGCGTGGCCGCCGTAGACCCTTCCCCCTTTTGCCTTTCTCGTGCCAACCGGGAATACTGGCCCTGCGCGCGCAGGCCACGACCCGGCGGTCACCCTTCGAGGGCCGGCCGTCATCCTGAGAGCTTGCCCCGGACTTGATTCGGGGTGCGAGGCCCGAAGGGCCGCGCCTCGAAGGACGGCCGGCCTCCTCAGGGTGACGGAGAGAGGTTGTGAATTTCGATTTCTCGGAGGATCTCAAGCTGTTGCGCGAGCAGGCGCGCAAGTTCCTGAGCGAGAAATCCTCGCCCAAGTCCGTGCGTAAAATCCTGGAGGGCGCCGCGCCCTACGACGCCGAGCTGTGGCGGGCGGTCGCCGGCATGGGCTGGCTCGGCGCCGCGGTGCCGGAGGCCTACGGCGGGGCCGCGCTCGGCTACGACGGGCTTTGCGTGCTCGCCGAGGAGATGGGGCATGCGCTGGCGCCGATCCCGTTCTCCTCCTCGATCTACCTCGCGAGCGAGGCGATTCTGGCCGCCGGCAGCGAGGCGCAGAAGCGCGCATATCTGCCGAAGCTCGTCTCGGGCGAACGCATCGGCACGCTGGCGCTTGCGGAAGGCGCCGGCAATCCCGATGCGGTGCGCATGCAGGCGCGCGTGGCGAACGGCAAGCTCAGCGGAACCAAGCTGCCGGTTGCGGACGGCGAGATCGCGGATTTCGCCGTGGTCGCCGCCGACGGCACGGGCGAAGCCTCGCTCTATCTCGTCGACCTTGGCGGTCCCGGCGTGACGCGAAGCTCGCTGAAAAGCCTCGATCCCACGCGCAACCAGGCGAAGCTCGTCTTCCGGGACGTTCCCGCCGAGCCGCTCGGCCCGGCCGGGCAGGGTCGCGATCTCGTCCGAGCCCTGCTCGACCGCGCCGCCGTGCTGATCGCATTCGAGCAGGTCGGGGGCGCGCAGGCCTGCCTCGAAATGGCGAAAACCTACGCGACCGAGCGTTACGCCTTCGGCCGGCCGATCGGCTCGTTCCAGGCGATCAAGCACAAGCTCGCCGACGTCTATGTCGCGACCGAGCTTGCCCGCTCCAACGCCTATTACGGCGCGTGGGCGCTTGCGAGCGGAGCCGCGGAGCTGCCGATCGCCGCGGCCGCGGCCCGCGTGTCCGCGATCGATGCCTTCCATCTCGCCTCGAAGGAGAATATCCAGACCCATGGCGGCATGGGGTTCACGTGGGAGGCGGATTGCCATCTCTATTACCGCCGCGCGAAACTCCTTGCGACAATGATCGGCACCGCGCCCTACTGGAAGGATCGGCTCATTTGCGAGCTCGAACGGCGCAACGCACCCTGAAGGAATCGCGCATGGATTTCGAAGACACACCCGAAGAAGCCGCCTTCCGCGCCGAGGTGCGGGCGTTCCTGGAAAAAAACGCCGAGCGCAAGAGCGAGGCTAAGAGCTTTCACCGCGGCCGTTACATCCCCGAGCACAACATCCCGGAGACGGTGCGGGACGCAAAGCAATGGCAGGCCAAGAAGGCGGACGCCGGCTTTGCCGGCATCACCTGGCCCAAGCAATGGGGCGGCCGCGGCGGCACACCGGTCCAGCAGGTGATCTACAATCAGGAGGAACAGAACTACGTCGTGCCGCGTGGCGTGTTCGAGATAGGCCTCGGCATGTGCATCCCGGTCCTGATGGTGTACGGCACGCCCGAGCATCTCCAGCGCTACGTCCGCCCAGCCGTGCGCGGCGAGGAGATCTGGTGCCAGCTCTTCTCGGAGCCGTCCGCCGGCTCCGATCTCGCGGGCCTGCGCACGCGCGCGGTTCGCGACGGCGACGATTGGGTGGTGAACGGCCAGAAAATCTGGACCTCGGGCGCGCATTTCTCCGATTACGGCATCCTCGTCACCCGCACCGACCCGGACGTGCCGAAGCACGCGGGGCTCACCTTCTTCTTCGTCGACATGAAATCCCCCGGGATCGAGGTGCGTCGCATCAAGCAGATCTCCGGCGGCTCGAATTTCAACGAGGTGTTCTTCACCGACATGCGCGTGCCCGACAGCCAGCGGCTCGGCAAGATAGGCGACGGCTGGAAGGTGTCGATCACCACGCTGATGACGGAGCGGCTCGCGGTCGGCGACGCGCCGGGCCCGGATTTCGACGACATCTTCGCGCTGGCGCGCACGCTCGAGCTTGACGACGGACCGGCCGTCCGCAATCCGGCCGTTCGCGAAAAGCTCGCCGATTGGTACGTGAAGACGCAGGGACTCAAATACACCAAGTTCCGCACCATGACGGCGCTTTCGCGTGGCGAGACCCCGGGCCCGGAGGCCTCGATCACCAAGCTGGTGAGCGCCAGCAAGCTCCAGGACATCGCCTCCTACGGCATCGATCTTCTCGGCATGGCGGGCGCCGTGATGGATCCCGAGGTCGCGCCGATGCAGGCCTGGTTCCAGGAGGCCCTGCTCTACGCACCGGGCTTGCGCATTGCGGGCGGCAGCGACGAGATCCTGCGCAACATCATCGCCGAACGGGTATTGGGGCTGCCGGCCGACATCCGGGTCGACAAGGACGTGCCGTTCAGCCAGCTCAAGACCGGCAAGCGCTGACCACCATCGGCATTTTCGGGGCTCGAGGGGGAGCAAGAATGTATCGATTGAAACGCGCAGGCGTCCTGCTGCTGCTGGCGGTGGGCGCGGAATGCTTCGCGCCGATCGGGGTCTCGGCCGATAACTTGAACCAGAAATTCGGCCCGACCTGGGCCTGCACCAAGCTCGGCGCGGTGGAATACAGCCTCTATCGGGCGTGCAAGATCTGCGAGGACAATTGTCAGGATTTCTTCGGCGACAGCGACAAGACCGGTCATTGCGTGCCGAAGGCGGGCGCGGCGATAGCCTGCCGGCAGGCCGCCGCAGCGCCCCCGCCGCAGACCACGCCGATTGCCGCGCCTGCGGGGCAGCCCGCCTCGCCGTCCGCGGCGGCGGATCCCGGATATTTCGAGTTCAAGGTGTGCAACCGCTCAGGACGAACCGCCAGCGTCGCAGTGGAGCATCACGTATCCCCGACGGACAAGAATTTCGTCGTCCAGGGGTGGTGGACGGTGCCGGCCGGCCAATGCCAGGCGATCGGCAATTTCCCGAAAGGCTGGTTCTATTATTACGGAGCCGAATATGGCACCGACGCCTTCGAATGGGCCGGCGACGATGCGAAGGTGTGCATCGAACGGATCGGCCAAGTCGAGCGAATGCATACCAAGACCCAGATCTGCACCGGCAAATACCTGCGCGGGTTCCACGCCGCGCAGGTGGACTATCCCAGCGTCACTTGGAATCTGGATCCGTGATGTCGCGGGCCCGACCGCGGCGCTGCCGCCGTGCACCGACCAATAGGATCGACTTGACGGGATCGAGGAGAGCGCACCCATGTTCGGCATTCGACGGCGTCTAGGCGCAGCGGCGCTTGCGGGCATTTTCTTGGGCTGCGGCCTTGCATTCGGCCAAGCCCCGGCACCCGCGCCCACCGAAGCGCCGCCACCCCAGGCTTCACCCGCAGGCCAGCCGTCGACACCACCGGCCGGACCTCCGAGCGCGCCCGCCGCCACGTCCGATCAAAAATCGCTGACGATCACCAGCGGCTCGACCATGACCAAATGGAAATGGCAGGAAGTGAAGGCCAAGTGGGCGCGCGAAAAGGGCAAATGGGCCGATTGCCGGTCGCAAGCCAAGGAACAGAAGCTTCACGGCCCCAAGAGCTGGCACTTCATCGCCGACTGCATGATCAAGGTGGCGCGTCCCCAACCGGGCGAATCCGACAAGACCGCGCATTGATGCGGGTCGGACAGCACTGCACCGGGCAAACCGCGATGCGGGGACATCGGCATTCGATACCGCTCGCGGTGCTGGCTGCGGTGCTGCTGCTGGCGGCCGGCGTCTCCGCGCAGGTTCCATTCACCTCGGTCGAGGGCGGCTACTCCATCTCGTTTCCTGAGAAGCCGCGGGAGACCGCGGAGACCAAACCCGAGGGCAAGATCTTCAGCTACATCGTTCGCCAGGACGACGCGGTCTACGGCAGCTCTCACGTCGAATACAATTCCGATCTCGACATCGAGCAGGAGCTGCAGGCGAACGCCGTGAATTTCGCCGACGCGGTCAAGGCGCCGGTGACGTCGCGCCGCCGCACCCAGTTCACCGCGGCGTCGGGCGAAAAGCTGCCGGAACTGGAGTTCAGCTACGAAAGCGACAAGCTTGCCGGCAAGGGCATCGTGATCGTATCCGGCCGGCGCTCGATCATGGCGGCGGCGTTCGCGCTCAAGCCGAACGATCGCCGCCCCGCGATCGACCAGTTCCTGCAGTCCTTCAGGCTCGCACGCTAGCAGCCGGCGCCTCCGACGAAATCCGCGCCGGGGCGGAGCGACTGTGCTATTCAGCCCGCCACCCATTTGCTCCCGGAGCCCGCTCATGCCCGCAACCGCGCTCGATTCGGTGATTTTTCAGGACATCTTCACCACGCCGGCGATGCGGCGCGTGTTCTCCGACGAGACGCGGACGCGGTATTACCTCGAGATCGAGGCGGCGCTCGCGCGGGTCCAGGCGAGGCTCGGGGTGATCCCGGAACGCGCCGCGCAGGAGATCGAGCGGCAATGCCGGCTCGACAACATCGATTTCGCCAAGCTCAAGGCGCAGACCGAGCGCATCGGCTATCCGGTGCTCGGCGTGGTCCAGCAGATCGTGGCGCTGTGTGCCGACGGGCTCGGCGAATGGTGCCACTGGGGCGCGACCACGCAGGACATCACCGACACCGCGACCGTGCTGCAGATCCGCGACGCGCTCGCTCTCGTCGAAGCGGACATCGTGGCGATCTCCCGCCTGCTGGCGGACCTCGCGGCCAAGTACCGCGATACGCCGATGGCGGGCCGCAGCAATCTGCAGCAGGCGGTGCCGATCACCTTCGGCTTCAAGGCGGCCTCGCTGCTGGCGGCGATGCAGCGGCATCGACAGCGGCTGTCCGAGCTGCGGCCACGCGTTCTGGTGGGCGAGTTCGCGGGCGCCGCCGGTACGCTCGCCTCGCTCGGAGCGGATGGGTTGAAAGTTCAGGCCGCGCTGATGCAGGAGCTGGGGCTAACACAGCCGGAAATCGCCTGGCACACCATCCGCGACCGCATCGGCGAGGTCGGCTGCTTTTTGGCGCTCGTCACCGGCACGCTCGGCAAGCTTGCGACCGACGTGAAGCTTCTGATGCAAACCGAGGTGGCCGAAGTGTTCGAACCGTTCCACGAAGGGCGCGGCTCGAGCAGCACGATGCCGCAGAAACGCAATCCGGTTTCGTGTCTCTATATCCACGCCACCACCGCGCTGGTGCGCCAGCACGCGGCGGCGCTGCTGGAGGCGGCCGTGGCCGACCATGAGCGCTCGACCGGGCCGTGGGAGATCGAATGGATCGCCCTGCCCGAGATCTTTCTGCTCGCATCCGGCGCGCTTTCCCAATCGCGCCGGTTGCTCGACGGCATCGAGATCGACGCCGCGCGCATGCGCGCCAATCTCGAAATGACCAACGGGCTGATCGTCTCCGAAGCGGTGATGATGGAGCTCGGCCCGCATCTGGGCCGGCAGCGCGCCCATGACCTCGTCTACGACATCTGCCGCCGGGTGGCGGCGAGCGGAAAGCCCTTGCTCGACGAGCTCGCAAAGGATCCCGAGATTTCCCGCCACCTCTCGAAGCCCGAGCTGGCCAAGCTCACGGATCCCAGGAACTACCTCGGGCTCGCCGGCCCCATGATCGACCGCGTGCTGGCGCTCGAGAGCGAGCGCGCCAATCCGAAATGAACGATCCGGCCGGAGCCGCGGCTTGCGCAGCACCTGCGGGGAGGTAATCGCGGAGCGCTGGCTACCGCGGTGGTCGAACCAAAGCCTGCCCGGCTTGACTTGGGCTTGTGCGGATGTGCGATAAAATCGCCATGCGCCCCCGCAAACGCCTCACGGCGCCCCCGTTTCGCCTCGGCTGGAGCAGTATCTGGCCGGGAACCCACATCGGCTACATCCCCGACCGCTATTGGGCCAACCTCGAGAGCTACATCGCGGATGGGGGAGCCAGTTCAAGCCTCGACGTCAAAAAGTTCATCAAAGGCAATAAGAAGAATAACTGCGGCGATCTGGCCCGATATTACACGTTTCGCTTGATTTTCGATCAGATCAAGAAAGAGAAGCTGGAAGGTGATCTTTTGGAGCTTGGCGTCTACAAGGGCAACACGGCAAGCCTGTTGGCGGAAATGGCCCGACACCTCGGGCGAACGGCATATCTTCTCGACACTTACGGCGGATTCCCGAAGCAGGATCTGACCGGCGTCAACGCCGGCATGGAAGCATCTTTCGCCGAGACTTCGCTCGAATCGGTTCGCGAGTTGGTGGGCGACGAGAACGTGCGCTTCATTCGAGGCTATTTCCCCGAAACAGCCGCGCAATTACCGGACAACGCATCCTACTGTCTCGTGCATCTGGACTGCGATCTCTATGCACCGTTCCAGGCCGCGCTGAAATACTTCTACCCTCGACTGGTACCGGGCGGATTCCTCGTCGCGCATGACTATTCGAGCCTGTCCTGGCATCGCGGTCCCGAACAGGCCGTCGACGAGTTCCTCGCGGACAAGCCGGAGAGGGTCGTACCAATTCCCGACAAATCGGGCACGGCCGTCATCCGGAAGATCGCTCGATAGCGTGACGCCGGGAACTCGGCCTCCCAGTCCGGACGAATTCATGAAATCATCCCGTCCAACCTGCCGCGCGAGGCGCTGCGGGACCCACTGCATGGCGGAACCGACCCTTGAATCCATTCTACCTGTGACATAGCTCACAGAGCGCTAGGCAGCCTTGGTGTACTGCTTACATGCGGCGGCGGATGGCCTCGGAGTTCCGGGCGCCAGAACAAGGGTTGTGCTTCCCAGAGTATCCCCTGGTGAAGCGGTTTGGAGGCCAGGGAGTAGGTGTCATGTCCGCGCATATTTGGCGCGACGGCCGTTTGTTGGGCTTCGATGGCGTAGAATGGCTGACCTGGTTGGTCGCTGTGGCCGTGATCGGCGTATTGGCTCTTGCCGTAACGATTTAGCCTCCGGTTGATCGCCGCGCGCCCGCTGGGCTGCCGCGCCGCCGCCGGCGGACTTTCGCGCTCTCCTTTCAGTCCAGGGCTCGCCCGAACACACGCTCCGGAGCGTCTTTCGCGCCCAAACGCGGCTGCTAGTCTGATCTCAGGCCTTTCCCCAAAAAGAGCCCGCGACCCCAGGGGGCAGGGCGGGCACATTTGGCCCGGACGAGCCTCCGCCCATCCCGGAGCGGTGAGATCGGCGAGGGCAATCTGGCCAGTCGCCGAGCGAAATGCCAAAAGGATAGGAGCGAGGAGTGAAGGGGGAAGGACCGCAGATTGACCGATGGATCGATGGAACCGTGCGTAGCGGTGCACCGTGCCGACGACGCGCGCGCCCCGGTGCGGATGATCGCGGGCGAGGGACGGGCCTGGGCCGTGATCTGGCCCGGCATGGGAGCGAGATGCCGCTCGCTGCATCGCGTAAGCCTCGGGCTCCGGGGAACGACTGTGCCGCTGCGGCATCCCGGCGAGGCGGTGTATTACGTGCTGGGCGGCCGCGGCGCGGTTGAGGACGCTGCCGGCAAGGCGCATGCGCTCATCGAAGGCTCGATGGTTCACGTCGCGCCGCAGTCCGGGTACGATTTCCAGGCGGACGACGCCGGGCTCGAGCTGATCGGCGGCCCCTGCCCGGCGGATCCTGCGCTCTATGAAGGCGCTCTCACACCCAGCGCGCCGGTGGAATCGGGCGGGATCGGAGCGGTCCGGATCTTTCACCGCGACGATCCGGGGGTGCCGGTGCCGCTGATCTCTCGCGACGCGCGGCTGATCGTCTGGCTCGGGGTCGGGGCCGAGACCGCGAACATGAATTTCGTGCGGCTCGAGCCGGGCGAGGCCAACGTGCCCCACATCCATCCCGAATCCGAGGATACGATCTACATCCTGCGGGGGCGCGGCACCGTGGCCGATTTCGATCACGACCTGCGGCTGAGCTTCGAGGGCGGCGACGTTATCCACGTGCCGATCGGGATCAAGCACGCGGTTTATGCGGATCTCGGGCAGGCGGTGGTAAGCGTCGGCGGACCCGCGCCGGCGGACCGCCATATGCTGCGCGCGGCCGGCCTGCTTGCTTGACGCGCGGGCGTTACGTTTGCGAAGCATCGATCGACGTCCCTGCCCGATCCCGCCTCGAGGCACTTATGAAGATCGTCGACCTCTCCCACGCCATGAACGTGCACACCCCCGGCTGGGTCGGCTACGCCGGCAACAAGCTCTATTACGCGCAGAATCTGCAGACCCAGATGATCGTCGCGCAGCGCATCGAGACCGCGCTGCACGTCGGCACGCATTTCGACGGGGCGATGCACGCGACCGACGGACGCCGCGGCGACATGGCTTCGCTGCCGCTCGACTACCTGATGAACCGCGGCGTGGTGGTGGATATTTCCGAGAAAGTCACGGATTGGTCGGTCATCACCCCGCAGATGATCGAATCGAGCGGCGCCGACATTCGCGATGGCGACATTCTGATTCTGCACACCGGCTGGCACCGCCATTACGAGGGGCAGAAGCAGCAGGACCTCGTGCGTTATTTCTGTTTCCACCCGGGACCGAGCCTCGCCACCATGCACTGGATGCTCGAGCGGAAGATCAAATGGTTCGCCATGGACACCGGGTCCTGCGACCATCCGATGAACACCTCGATCCGGAACATGCGTCCCGACATCGCCGCGCAGTTCGCGCGCGAGCACGGCAAGTCGCCGGAGGATTTCTTCGGCCGGTTCGAATATCTGCACAAGCTGTCCGGCCGCAAGGTGGTGGCCGACATGTTCCCGTTCCACAATTGGGCGTTCCAGGAAGGCCTGCTGCATGCCGAGAATGTCGGCGGCGACATCGAGCTGGTGCTCGGCCAGCGCTGCCTGATCGGGGCCTTCCCCTGGCGCTACGAGGGCCTGGAAGCCTGTCCCTGCCGCATCCTCGCCTTTCTCGACACCGGCGATACGCCGATCGAGGCGGTCGGCGCCGCGGCCAAAGCCAATATGACCTGATCAGGAACGGGAGGAAACACGCCATGGACCTGCAGCTCAAAGGCAAGACCGCGCTGGTGACGGGCGGCAGCGAGGGCATCGGCAAGGGCATCGCCCACGCGCTGGCGCGGGAGGGCGTCGACGTTGCGATCTGCGCGCGCCGCAAGGACAAGCTCGATCAGGCCGCGAGCGAGATCGCCACGGCGACCGGCCGCAAGATCGTGGCGATCCCGGCCGACCTCACCAAGGATGCCGACGCCAAGAACTTCGTCGAACAGGGCCATCAGGCGCTCCATCGGGTCGACATCATGGTCAACAACGCGGGCTCGGCGCCCGGCGGTGTCATCGAGCATCTCTCCGAGGTGGACTGGACGCAGGCGCTGCAGCTCAAATTCATGGGCTACGTCCGCTGCCTGCGTTACGTGCTGCCGATCATGGTGCGCCAGGGCGGCGGGCGCGTCGTCAATCTCATCGGCAACGACGGCGTGAAGCATTCGTACTGGGAGATCGCGCCGGGCGCCGCCAACGCGGCCGGGCAGAATCTGACGATGTCGCTCGCCAGCCAATACGGCAGGCACAACATCAGCCTGTGCGCGGTCAACCCCGGCCCGGTGCGCACCGAGCGCTGGGCCGGACTCGTAGCGGCGATGTCGCGCGACATGAAGCTCACCTACGAGGAGGCCGATAAGCTCGCGCCGGCTTCGATCCCGATGGGGCGCATCGCCGAGGTGGAGGAAGTCGCCAACCTCGTCGCGATGCTGGCCTCGCCGTTGATGCATTTCGTCAACGGCACCATGATCGAGATCGATGGCGGCCAGCAGAAGCCGCTGATGGATCGCGCGCGCGATCGGTGAGTTTGCAATTCTTGCACTGACGAGCGGGCATACGCCTCTTCCGTTTCCGCTTGTTGTGCGAGACGGCGGTCGAGCCGTCGCTTGACAAGCCGCTGGGCGGCAAAGATGATTTCCGCTCCAACGAATGCTGCGGCGCGAGCCTTCTGCGGTGCCGAAGCCGCGGCCGATTTCAGCGAAAACCAGCACCGGAGCCGGATCATGAAGATCACTCGCGTCCTGTTCGCAGCGCTTGCCGGCGCGCTTTTCGCCGGCTCGTTCGGTCCGGCTTCGGCCCAGCAGACCATCCGGATCGGCGAGCTCAACAGCTACAAGGCCCAGCCGGCGTTCCTGGAGCCCTACAAGAAGGGCCTCGATCTCGCGGTCGAGGAGGTCAACGCCGCGGGCGGGCTGCTCGGCAAGAAGCTCGAGCTCGTCTCGCGCGACGACGGCGGCAATCCTGGCGACGCGGTGCGCGTCGCCGAGGAGCTCGTCACCCGCGAAGGTCTCAACGTGCTCGCCGGCACGTTCCTGTCCAACGTCGGCCTCGCCGTGACCGAGTTCGCCGGCAAGAACAAGGTGTTCTTCCTCGCCGCCGAGCCGCTGACCGACAAGATCACCTGGCAGAACGGCAACAGATACACCTTCCGCCTGCGCTCCTCGACTTACATGCAGGTCGCGATGCTGATGCCCGACATCGTCGCGGCGAAGAAGAAGCGCTGGGCGCTGGTCTATCCGAATTTCGAGTACGGCCAATCCTCGGCGGCGGCGTTCAAGGAGCTGTTGAAAGCCAGGCAGCCCGACGTCGAGTTCGTGACCGAGCAGGCGCCCCCGCTCGGCAAGGTCGATGCCGGCGCGGTCGTGCAGGCGATCGACGACGCCAAGCCCGACGCGATCTTCAACGTACTGTTCGGCCCCGACCTCGCCAAGTTCGTGCGCGAAGGCAACACGCGTGGCGTGTTCAAGGACCGCTTCGTTGCCAGCCTGCTCTCGGGCGAGCCGGAATATCTCGATCCGCTCAAGGACGAGGCTCCGGTCGGCTGGGTGGTGACCGGCTATCCGTGGTATGCGATCACGACGCCCGAGCACAAAGCGTTTCTTGCGGCCTATCAGAAGCGGTTCAACGATTATCCGCGACTGGGCTCCGTGGTCGGCTACGTCACCGTCAAGTCGCTTGCCGCCGGCATCGCCAAGGCCGGCTCGACCGACACCGAAAAGCTGATCGCGGCGTTCAGCGGGCTCAAGCTCGACAGCCCGTTCGGTCCGTTCTCCTATCGCGCGATCGATCATCAGGCCACCATGGGCGCCTATGTCGGCAAGACCGCGGTCAAAGACGGCAAACCGATCATGGTCGACTTCAAGTATGTCGACGGCGGCGCCGTGCTGCCCTCCGACGCCGAGGTCAAGAAGCTGCGGCCGGCTTCGGATTGAGCACTGCCGCCTCTCCTCATCGCAGAAGGAGAGTTGTTTACGTGATTTTGGAATGTCCGCTCCCCCTCACCCCATTCCTCTCCGCTCCGGGGAGAGGGAGGAGACTGCCGATCCGCCTCGATCATAACAGCGGATCGCCGCATGGTCGGCCAGCATCACCACATGTAACTCCCGGCGGGATCTTGGCGCGAGCGCGTCGGCTTGCTCGGATCACCTCTCCCCGTTGGGGAGAGAGCCTGCCCCGGACTCGATCCGGGGTCGCCGCGCAAAGCGCGGCGGGTGAGGCGGTCACGATGGATCGGCGGCTCGACGCCTCCTCCACTCGATGAGCTTCAACGGTCTCCTGTTTCAAGCGCTCGACGGACTGGCCGCCGCCTCGGGCCTGTTCTTCGTCGCCGCCGGGCTGTCGCTGATCTTCGGCGTCACCCGGATCATCAACATCGCGCATGGGTCGCTGTTTATGCTCGGCACCTATGTGGCGGCGACGCTCGCCAACGATATCGGCGGCGCGCTCGGGTTCTGGGGCGGCATTCTCGCGACCGCGATCCTGATCGGGCTCATCGGCGGTTTGATCGAGATCGTGCTGCTGCGTCGGATCTATCGCGCGCCGGAGCTGTTCCAGCTGCTCGCGACGTTTGCGCTGGTGCTGGTCATCAACGATGCCACGCTGTGGATCTGGGGCCCGGAGGACGTGCTGGGGCCGCGGGCGCCCGGCTTGCGCGGCGCGGTGGAAATCCTCGGCCGTTATTTGCCGACCTACGATGTGTTCCTGATCGCGGCCGGGCCGGCCGTCCTGATCGCCCTGCATTGGATGCTGACCCGCACCCGGTTCGGCCGGCTCATTCGCGCCGCCACCCAGGACCGGGAGATGCTGGGCGCGCTCGGCGTCAATCAGGCGCTGCTGTTCACCAGCGTGTTCGCGTTGGGCTCGCTGCTCTCGGGGCTGGGCGGCGCGTTGCAGGTCGCGCGCGAGCCCGCCAATCTCTTGATGGACCTCACCGTCATCAGCGATGCCTTCGTGGTGGTCGTGGTCGGCGGCATGGGCTCCATCCCCGGGGCCTATTTGGCCGCCGTCGTGATCGCCGAGGTCAAGGCGCTGTGCATCAGCATCGGCGTGGTGACGATCGCGGGCGTCTCGGTCAATGTTTCCAAGCTCACGCTGGTGGCCGAGTTTCTGGTCATGGCATTGGTGCTGATCGCACGGCCCTACGGCCTGCTCGGTCGGGTCCAGAGCACGGTACGCGCGCTCGCCGAGCCGGAGGATCCGTTGCGCTTGGCCGGCCCCGCCCTGAAATTGCTGGGGGCCGCGGCCGTGCTGGCTCTGGCGCTGCTGCCGCTGCTGGCCCGCAACTCGCCCTATGCGCTCGTGCTCGGCATCGACGTGCTCATCGCCGTGCTGTTCGCGGCCAGCCTGCATTTCATCATGGGGCCCGGCGGCATGCATTCGTTCGGCCATGCCGCCTATTTCGGCCTCGGCGCCTACGCCGCCGCGCTGCTGGTCAAATGGTTCGCGCTGTCCATGCCGCCGGCGCTGATCGCCGCCCCGGTGGTGGCGTTGCTCGGGGCGGCGCTGTTCGGCTGGTTCGCGGTCCGCCTGTCGGGCGTCTATCTCGCCATGCTCACCCTGGCGTTTGCGCAGATCGTCTGGTCGATCGTGTTCCAATGGAGCGAAGTTACCGGCGGCTCGAACGGCATCCTCGGCATCTGGCCGACCGCGCCGTTCGACAACCGCGCCGCGCTGTTCTGGCTGACCGCGGCGCTGACCGTTGTCGGGATCCTGTTGCTGCGAAGATTTCTGTTCGCGCCGTTCGGCTATGCCATGCGCGCCGGGCGGGATTCCCCGCTGCGCGCCGAGGCGATCGGCATCGATGTCAAGCGCGTGCACTGGATCGGCTTCTCCATCGCGGGCGCGGTCTGTGGCGTTGCCGGCGGCGTTTTCGCCTTCGCCAAAGGCTCGATCTCGCCGGAGACGATCGATGTCTCGCGTTCGATCAATGGCCTCGTCATGGTTCTGCTCGGCGGCATCCAGACGCTCAGCGGCCCGATCGTCGGCGCTTCGGTGTTCGCGATGCTCCAGGACACCATCATGCGCCAGACCGAATATTGGCGCGCGCTCCTCGGTGGCATCATTCTGCTGCTCGTGCTCGCGTTTCCGGCCGGGATCGTCGGCGGACTCGCGCAGCTCGCCGCCCGATGGCGGAGCCGGCGATGAGCGTGCTGTCGGTCTCCTCCTTGTCGAAATCGTTCGGGGCCTTGCGCGCCGTGAACGACGTGAGCTTTTCGGTCCGCGAGGGCGAGTTCCTGGCCTTGATCGGCCCGAACGGCGCCGGCAAGTCGACTTGCTTCAACGTGATCAACGGGCAGCTCACGCCCAACGCCGGCGAGATCCTGTTCGCGGGCCGCAACATCGCCGGCTTGCCGCCGCGCGCGATTTTTAGGCTCGGGGTAGGCCGCACGTTTCAGATCGCGGCGACGTTCGGCTCGATGACGGCGCTCGAAAACGTGCAGACGGCGCTGATCTCCCACGCCGGCGAGGTCTACCGGTTCTGGCGTCCCGCCGCCGCGCGACATCGCGAGCGCGCACTCGCGCTGCTCGACCAGGTCGGCATGCGCGAGGCCGCGTTGCGCGCGAGCCGCGAGCTCGCCTATGGCGACAGCAAGCGCCTCGAGTTCGCCATCGCGCTCGCCAACGAGCCGCGGCTCCTGCTCATGGACGAGCCTACCGCCGGCATGGCGCCGCGGGAGCGCAATGAATTGATCGCGCTGGTCAAGCGCCTGGTGGTCGAGCGGAAGATCTCGGTGCTGTTCACCGAGCACTCGATGGACGTGGTGTTCGCCTTCGCCGACCGCATCATCGTGATGGCACGCGGGCGGCTGATCGCCGACGGCGATGCGAAATCGATCCGCGAGAATCCGCGCGTGCAGGAAGTCTATTTCGGCACCGGCAAGGCGTTCGAGCCCAAGCCGCAGTCCGCCAGATGAGCCGCGAGATCATGCTCGAGGTGGAGAATCTGAGCGCGTGGTACGGCGCCGCGCGGATCCTCTACGACCTCACGTTACGTGTGAAACGCGGGGAGGTCGTCGCACTCATGGGCCGCAACGGCGCCGGCAAGTCGACCACCATCAAGGCCATCATGGGGCTGATGGCGCGGCGCGAGGGTAGCGTACGCTTCAACGGCGAAGACATATCGCGGCGCGAAGCCTACCGGATCGCGCGGCGCGGGCTCGGCTTTACCCCGGAAGACCGCCGGATCTTTTCCGACCTGACCGTGATCGAGAACCTCGACGTCGGCCGCCAGGATCCGCGAAAATTCGCCGATGGAACGCCGGCGCCGGCGTGGACGCCGGAAAAGCTGTTCGCGCTGTTTCCCAATCTCGCCGAGCGCCGTCATTACCTGGGCAGTCAGCTGAGCGGCGGCGAGCAGCAGATGCTCACGGTCGCCCGCACGCTGATGGGCAATCCGCTGCTGGTGCTGCTCGACGAGCCTTCCGAAGGGGTCGCGCCGGTGATCGTCGAGCAGATGGCGAACACCATCGTCGAGCTCAAGGCTCAGGGGCTTTCCCTGCTGCTGTCGGAGCAGAACCTGCATTTCGCCGCGCTCGTCTCCGACAGGGTCTATCTGCTGGAGAAGGGCCATATTCGCTGGGATGGGAGCATGGCGGATCTCCTCGACAATGCCGAGGTCCAGCGCTCGTTTCTCACGGTGTGACCGCCAGCATCACGCATTGTCTGCCCGGCAAATACGGAGCACCCGGTACCCGTAGGTAATACGGCGGCGCGGGGGTTACCGGGTCGCCCGCTTCGCGGGCGATGACAGGCTACTTATGAGGCGGCCGTTCAGGCCCGCTCCCGCAATATCCTGCGCAATCGTTGCGGCGTGACGGGCAACTCGGTCACGGCGCCGGGAATGCCGATCGCGTCATCGATCGCCGCGGCGATCGCCGCGCCGACCGCGTTGGCGCCGCCTTCGCCGGCACCCTTGAGACCCAGGAAATTCAGCGGGCTCGGCGCATCCTCGGTGATCATCACCTCGATCGGCGGCACTTCGTGCGCGGTAGGGATGAGATAATCGGCGAAAGTGACCGCGAGCGGCTCGCCGCGCTCGTCGTAGACGAACTCCTCGAATAGCGCGCCGCCGAGCCCCTGCACCGCGCCGCCGGCGAGCTGGCCTTCGATCAGCATCGGGTTGACCGCCTTGCCGACGTCGTAGGCGACGAAATAGCGCTCGACCCTCACCCCGCCGGTCTCCCCGTCGACCTGCACCACCGCGACGTGGACGCCGTACGGATAGGTCATGTGATCGGTGCGGAAGGTGCCCTCGGCCGCCAGCGTCGGCGAGGCGTCGTTGGCGGAGCGCGATGCCGCGAGCGCGCGGGCCACCTCCCCGAGCCGGATCGAAGGCCCGGCCTGGCCGTCGGTGCGAAAAATTTCGCCATCGCTTATGTCGAGCGAGGGGGTAGGCGCCTGCAACAGCTCCGCCGCCGCACGAAGCGCCTTCCCGCGCAGCGCCGTCGCCGCGATCCGGGTCGCCTCGCCGGTCATCACCGTGACCCGCGACGCGAAGGCTCCGCTGCCGTACGCGATGCGTTCGGTCTGGCCGTGAACGACGCGCACGCGGGCATAATCGACCCCGAGCGCATCGGCGCAGATCTGCGCGATCACCGTCTCGACCCCCTGGCCGACCGACGCGACGCCGGTCACCACCTCGACCCCGCCGGTCGGATCGACGCAGATTCGCACGGTGTCGGACGGCCCGAGCCCGCTTTTCTCGACGAACATCGCCAAGCCCGCGCCGACCCGCTCGCCCGCGGCGCGCCGCTTGCGCAGCCCGGCCTGCATCGCGGTCCATTCGATCTTCGCGAGCGCCTTGTCGAGCAATCCGGCATAATCGCCGGAATCCAGCACCACCTCGGTGCCGAGCGTACCGAGCACGCGTCGATACGGCATCTCGGCCTTCGCAATGAGGTTGCGGCGACGCACCTCGATCGGATCGAGCCCGGTCTGTGCCGCGATCGCGTCGATCAGGCGTTCGCGCGCGAACGTGCTCTCGAACCGGCCGGGCGCCCGATAGGTGCCGCCGGGCGTCTTGTTGGTGAGCCGCACTCGCCCGACGACACGATACGCCGGAACGCGATACGGTCCGGGCAGCATCGCGGCGGCGAGGTCGGGGACCGTCACCGCATGGGTGCGCAGATAGGCGCCCTGGTCGTGGACGAACTCGTCGTCGATCGCGACGACAAAACCCTCCGCATCGATCGCCGCACGGATGCGATGGTGCTGCTGGCGCGAGTGGTTCGTGGCGATCAAATGCTCGCGGCGATCCTCGATCCATTTCACCGGCCGCCGGAATTTCAGTGCCGCCGCGCACGCCAGCACGTCCTCGGGATAGAGCTCGCCGCGGACGCCGAAGCCGCCGCCGACGTGGCCTTCATAGAGCTGCACCGAAGCGGGCGCGCGGCCGAGCATGCGGGCGATCTGGTCGCGGTTCCAGTGTGGCACCTTGGCGGCGCCATGAAGCTCGAGCACGTCGCGCTCCGCATCGTAGCGCGCGATCGCGCCGCGGGTCTCCATCGGCACGGCGGAATGCCGGCCGATCTTCACATCGAGCGCGACGATCGCGTGGGCGTCGCGAAACGCCGCATCGACGTCACCGTAGCCCTTGCGGATCACCGCCGCCTCGGTCGAATGACCCGGCGCGAACTCGCCCGGCTCCTCCTGTGCGCGCAGCCGCGCCGAAAGCTCCTCGGCTTCCACCGACACCAGCTCGGCGGCGTCTTCGGCGAGGTAGGGATCCTCCGCGAACACCGCGGCGATCGGTTCGCCGACGTAACGCACCCGGTCGGTCGCCAGCACATGCTGCCGATAAGGCTCGAGCCCCTCGACCCGCGTCAGCCGAAAATCGATCGGTGGAATTTCGCCTACGTCCGCGGCGGTCCAGACCGCATGGACGCCGGGAACCGCAAGCGCGGCGGCGGCGTCGATCGCGAGAAGTTTTGCGTGCGCATAGGCCGAGCGCACCACGCGCATGTGCAATTGCTGCGCAAACGATATGTCCGCCGCGAAGGCGCCCGCCCCGGTGACGAGCGGAACATCCTCGAGCCGCCGCACCGAGCGGCCGACGAATGTTGGTTTCATGGGTGCGAGACCCGGGCCCCGAGTCGCAGCTCCCCACCCTCCCACCGAACCCGGGTGTTCCCGGGTTCGGCAAACATGTTTTGGTCGACATCGGAAACATTCGATGTCGACTGAGGGGGAGGGTCGGCAGCGAGCGTAACGCGAGCTGCCGGGGTGGGGTGATTCAGCTTCACCCCCACCCGGCTCGCGTCTTGCGACGCTCCGAAAGCCGACGCCTTGCGTCGGCGTCTTGATGATAAGAACGGCGGCCGAAGACCGCCTGTGCCTCCCCCCTCCAGGGGGAGGTGTTGCGCCGAGTTTCGCCCCATCACTTCGCCCGCATCTCGGCCGCCGCGGCGCGCACCGCCTTGATGATGTTCTGATAGCCGGTGCAGCGGCACAGGTTCGAGGACAAAGCTTCGATCAGATCCGCATCGCCGATGTCGGGCTCGCGCTCGAGCAAGCCGACGGCGAGCATCAGAAACCCGGGCGTGCAGAAGCCGCATTGCAGGCCGTGGTGCTCCATGAAGGCGCGCTGCAGCGGATGCAGCGCCTCGCCGTTGGCGAGCCCCTCGACCGTGCGGATTTCCCTGCCGTCGGCCTGAACGGCGAACATCAGGCACGATCGCACCGGCTCGCCATCGATCAGCACGGTGCAGGCGCCGCACACCCCGTGCTCGCAGCCGATGTGCGTGCCGGTCTGGCCGCAATCGTCGCGGATCGCGTCGACCAGCGTGCGCCGCGGCTCGACGCGAACGACACGCCTTGCACCATTGATCAGTAGCGCGATTTCGATCTTCTCGATCATGCCTTCGCCTCGGCGGCGCGCAATGCGGCGCGGATGCGCTGCGGGGTCGCAGGCATTTCGTCGATCTCGATCTGGAACGGAGAGAGCGCGTCGTTGATCGCATTGATGATCGCGGCCGGCGCGCCGATCGCGCCGCCTTCGCCGAGTCCCTTGGCGCCGGTGATGGTCTCTTTGCTCAGCGTCTCGAGATGATGCAGCTCGATCGGCGGGATTTCCCGCAACGTGGGCGGCAGATAATCGGCCAGCGTGGTGGTGAGGATGTTCCCGGTCTCGTCGTAGACGATTTCTTCCAGCAGCGCATTGCCGATGCCCTGCGCGACGCCGCCGTGGATCTGGCCCTCGACGATCATCGGATTGATCAGCCGGCCGGCGTCCTCGGCGACCAGGAATTTTTCGATCGCGACCCGCCCGGTTTCGATATCGACTTCGACGATCGCCGCGTGGCAGGCGTTCGAGAACGTGCCCTGCGGGTCGTAGGTCGCGACCTCCGAGATGCCGGGCTCGATCTCGCCGTTGAACCGGTGCGCCTGGTGATACGCGGCGCGCGCCAGACTGGCGATCGGCAGCTCCCGATCGGTGCCGGCCACCTTGGCGTGCCCGGCCTCCAGCACGATGTCGTCGAGCGCCGCTTCCAGGAGATGGCTTGCGAGCTTGATCAGTTTCACCCGCACCTTGCGGGCGGCGATGAGCGCCGCGCCGCCGGCAATCACCAGCGAGCGGCTGGCGAACGTGCCGAAGCCGTAGGGCGTGCGATCGGTGTCGCCGTGCACGATGGCGATCTGTGCCGGCTCGATCCCGAGTTCGTCGGCGATGATCTGGGCAAGCGTGGTGCGAAGCCCCTGCCCGTGCGGGCTTGCGCCGATGCGCGCCTCGACGAAGCCCGAAGGGTCCATCGTCAGCTCGACCTTCTCCCAGCCGGGCGTGATCTCCATCCCGCGCGCTGCGAAGGCCGGCGTGCCGTAGCCGGTGCGCTCCGAGAAGGTCGCAAGGCCGAGCCCGAGAAACCGCCCCTTTGCCCGCGCTTGGCGCTGGCGCACGCGAAACGCGGCGACGTCCAGCGCCGCGGCAGCCATCTCCATCGTCTCCCGGTAGCTCGCCTCGTCGAAGACGAGGCCCGCCGCCGACGTGTAGGGAAAATGGTCGATCAAGTTGCGGCGGCGGATCTCGATGGGATCGACATTGAACGCCGCGGCGGCGCGATCCATCAGCCGCTCCAGCGCCAGCGTAATCACCGGGCGCGCTACGCCGCGATACGGAGCCATCGGGCACGTATGGGTCAGCACGCCGCGCGCCACGCACGAATAGGCGCGAATATCGTAGGGCCCCGGCAACTCGGCCAAGGCCATGAGCGGCTCGACCGCGCAGGTGGTCGGAAAACAGGAATAGGCCCCGACGTTGGCGGTGACGTCCGCTGCAAGCGCGGCGAGCTTGCCGGCTCGATCGAAGCCGCCTTCGAGCCGGATTTTTTGGTCGCGGCTGTGGAACGCGGCAATCAGATTTTCGCGCCGGTCCTCCCGCCACGCGACCGAGCTTTTCAGCCTGCGAGCGAGCCACACCAACAAAACGTACTCGGGCGGCAGCGACATCTTTTGCCCAAACCCGCCGCCGACGTCCGGCGCGATGACGCGCAGCTCCGATTCGGGCATGCCGATCAGGTCGGCGATCGCCGTGCGCATCAGGTGCGGGGTCTGGGTCGAGCAGGTGAAAACAATCCGACCGGACGCGGGGTCGTACACGGCGTGGCCGCCCCGCGCTTCGAGCGGCATGGCGTTCTGCCGCCGCGAGCGGACATCGACCGAGATCAGCCGGTGCGCCGTCTTTCGCACGGCACTGAAATCCGGCGTAGCGTGCCGAGCTTCGATGATGACGTTGCCGGCAACGTTCTTGTGAACCAGTGCGGCGCCTTGGGCGAGCGCGTCCTCGGCACGGACCACAGCCGCGCTCTCGGCGATTGCGACCTCGACGGCATCCGCCAGATCTTCCGCCTCCTCCTCGCTCGCGGCAATCACCGCGGCGATCGGCTCGCCGACGAACCGCACGACCTCGGACGCCAGGATCGGCTGCTCGATCGGCACATAGCCGAACTTGTGCAGCATCGGCCGGATCGGCTTGACGCCGGCGAGATCCGCGGCGGTGATCACAATCGCGCCCTGCGGCGCCGTGATGCGCCCGATCCTTCCGGCCGCGACCGGCGAGCGCACGAACCGCACCCAATGCGCCGCGGCAAGATCGGCCGTGAAGCGGCCCCGGCCGGTCACGAGCAAAAAATCTTCGACTCGGCGGATCGAGCGGCCGACCCAGGTCTGGTGCCGATCCCGGCCGCTCATGCGGCGGCGCGCTCCAAGGCGCGACGCGCGACCGCCCGGACGAGATCGCGCCGGTACTCGGCGCTTGCCTGGATGTCTTCGAGCGGATCGACCGCGGCGGCGGCGGCCTCCGCCGCCTGGCGAAAGATCCCGATCTCCGGCGGCTTTCCGGTCAGCACGGCTTCGGCTTCCGGGATGCGCCGCGGCGACGCCTCGACGCCACCGAGCCCGACGCGCGGCTCGACGATGACGCCCCGCTCGAGCCGGTACGTGGCGAGCGCCATGGCAAGGGCGTAATCGCCGGCACGCCGGCTGAATTCGTAAAAGCCCCAGCGGGTGTCGGCCGCCAGCACCGGCAGGCGCGCCGCTTCCAAAAGCTCGTCGTCCTCGAGCGCCGTCGCCATCAGGCCTTGGAAAAAATCCGCGGTCGCGATCCGCCGCGCCCCGCGCGCGCTTTTTGCCGCGATCTCGCCGCCGAGCGTCACCGCAACCAGGCACCATTCCGAGGCAGGGTCGGCATGGGCGAGACTGCCGCAAAACGTGCCGCGGGTCCGGATCGGATAATGCGCGATGTGCCGCACCACGAAGGCGAGCAGATCGCCCAACGGCGCGGGCGCGACCGGCCGGTGGAACGCAGCGTGCCGGACGCAAGCGCCGATCGCGAGCGCATCGTTTTCGACCGCGAGCCGGTCGAGCCCGGCGACCCGATTGATGTCGACGAGATGCGCCGGCCGCGCCAGGCGGAACGCCATGGTCGGTACCAGGCTTTGGCCGCCCGCGAGCACGCGACCGTCCTCGGGCGCGACTTCAGCGAGAACCGCGACCGCTTGTTCGAGGGTTTTGGGCGCGTGATAGACGAACGGCGCGGGCTTCACCGGCCCCGGCTCCTTCAGGTTTACCTGGATGCTACCGATCGAGCTTCGAGGAAGTCAAACGCGAATGCGGACACAAAACAGCCGGCCGTCGTCCCGGCCACGCAAGCGCAGCGCGCGTGAGCCGGGACCCATGAACACCGATCCCGAAACTTAAGGCCAGTGGTCATGGGTTCCGGCTCTCACGCGGAGCCTGCCCCGGACCTGATCCGGGGCGCTCGGCCGGAATGACATCTCCGCAATCAAATAGCTCAGGCGGCGAGATCCGCCGAGGTGATGCGCTTCACCCCGTGCTCGGCCATGTCCGCCCACGCCTTGGCAAGCGAGCCCTGGGTATCGATGCCGCGGCAGGCGTCCTCGACCACATAGGTCTCGAAGCCGATGTTGCGTGCGTCGATCGCCGTCCAGGCCACGCAGAAGTCGGTGGCAAGGCCGGCGACAAACACTTTTTTGATGCCGCGCTGGGTGAGATAGCCGCCGAGCCCGGTCGGGGTCTTATGGTCGGCCTCGAAGAACCCCGAATAGCTGTCCATGTCTTTGTGATAACCCTTGCGGATCACGAGCTCGGCATGGGGAACGGCAATGTCCTTGGAGATGTCCGCGCCGGAGGTTCCCTGCACGCAATGGTCGGGCCACAGAATCTGGTCGCCATAGCCGAGCTTGATGACCTCGAACGGTTTCTTGCCCGGATGGGCCGAGGCGAAAGAGACGTGGCCGGGCGTGTGCCAATCCTGGGTCATCACCACGTTCGCAAAATTCTTGGCCATGCGATTGATGACCGGGATCACCTGATCGCCGTCCTTCACCGCGAGGCTGCCGCCGGGAAGGAAGCAGTTCTGCACGTCGACGACGATCAATACGCTGCCATCGTCGATCGCGATTTTTTCCGCCGCGCGCGCCATGCCCGAACATCCGAAAAAGATTGCGCCGAGACCGACGTTGCTCAAGCCGCCGACGACCTGGCGCCGATTGCAGGTTACCATGGATCTCCCCGAAATTTCGACACCGCCGAGGTCAACGCGATGCCGCATGGACGTGATCTTGTGCCGCGTTCGGGCTGCGCGCAAGCGACTAGACGTCCGCGCTGCCGTGGAGCGCCTCCCACACCCGGCGCGGGATCGCCGGCATGTCGATGCTGCGGTTACCGGATTTGGCGTTGAGCGCGTCCACCACGGCATTGATGACGGCTGGCGGCGCGCCGACGGCGCCGGCTTCGCCCGCGCCCTTGATGCCGAGCGGGTTCGCTGTGCACGGCACGTTGTGGGTCGAGAACGAGAAGAACGGCAGATTGTCGGCGCGCGGCATGGTGTAGTCCTGGAACGAGCCGGACAGCAATTGCCCGCTGTCCTCGTCATAGACCGTGTGTTCCAACAAGGCCTGGCCGATGCCCTGCACCACCCCGCCGTGGACCTGGCCCTCGAGCAGCAGCGGATTGATCACCGCGCCGAAATCGTCGACCACGGTGTAGCGCTCGATCTTCACGTCGCCGGTATCCGGATCGATCTCGACCTCGGCGATGTGGCAGCCGTTGGGGTAGGTTTCGGCAGTGGGCGTCCTGGTGTGGGTGGCGTCGAGTCCCGGCTCCATGCCGGGCGGCAGCTTCGATGGATCGCGCGCCGCGGCCGCCACCGTGAACAGATCGACGCGCCGGTCGGTGCCGACGATGCGGAATTCGCCCTCGCCGAACTCGATGTCGGCGGGCGAGGCCTCTAGCAGATTCCCGGCCACCTGCCGGCCCTTCTCGATGATTTGCAGGGAGGCTTCATGCAGCGCGGTGCCGGCGACCGGAAGCGCGCGCGAGCCGCCGGTGAGCCCGCGCGGCGTGCGGTCGGTGTCGCCCATGATCACGTCGATCTTGTCCGGATCGACACCCAGGCGGTCCGCGACCAGCTGCTTGTACGAGGTGACGAGCCCGGTGCCGTACTCGACGTTGCCCATGACGAGCTCGATGCGGTGGTCCTTGAACTCGATCGACGCGGTCTCCGGAAAGCCGCCGCCGCAGCGCTCGGTGTAGGTCGCCATGCCGATGCCGCGCAGTTTTCCGCGCTTCTTGGCCTCGGCGCGCCGCGCCTTGAAGCCGGCCCAGTCGGCCTTCTCCATGCCCAAATCCATGACCTGCTCGAACTCGCCGGAATCGAAGGTGATCTGCGTCGCGGACGTGTACGGCATCGCCGAGGGTGGAATGAAATTGCGCCGCCGGATTTCGTCGGGCGCGAGCTTGAGCTCGCGCGCGGCGGCATCGACCAGGCGCTCGATCAGATAGGACGCCTCCGGCCGTCCAGCGCCGCGATAGGCGCACACGGTCACGGTGTTGGTGCACACGCCCTTCACGTTCACGGCGATCGCCGGCGTCTTGTAGAGGCCGGTGACCAGATCGGTCGAACGGGTCGGAATGAACGCGCCGAGCGGCGAGAGATACGCTCCGAGATTGGCGATGACCGAGACCCGCAGGCCGAGGAAATGCCCGCGGCGGTCCATGGCGAGCTCGGCGCGCGAGAGATGGTCGCGCCCCTGGTTGTCGCTGATGAAACCCTCGGAGCGGTCCGGCTGCCATTTCACCGGGCGCTTGAGCTTGCGCGCCGCCCAGACCGCAAGCGCGTGCTCCGGATAGACGAACGCCTTCATGCCGAAGCCGCCGCCGACGTTGGGCGTGATGGTGCGCAGCTTCGCCTGCGGCACCTTCAGGACGGCGTCGGCGAGCATGTCGCGGACGAACGACGCGCCCTGCGATCCGGTGTACAGCGTCGCGCGATCGGTCTGCGGATCGTAATCGCCGATGGCGTTGCGCGGTTCCATCGAGTTCGCCACCACGCGGTTGTTGACGACTTCGATGGTGGTGACCCGCGCGGCCCGCGCGAACGCCGCCTCGGTCGCGGCGAAATCGCAGCGATCGTTGTCCCAGTCGAACACGATGTTGCGCGGGATATGGTCGAACAGCTGCGGCGCGCCGGGCTCCATCGCCGCGCGCGCGTCGACCACGGCCGGCAGCGTATCGTATTCGACCTCGATCGCCTCGGCGGCGTCGCGGGCCTGATGGAGCTTCTCGGCCACGATCAGCGCCACCGGCTGTCCGATGTGGCGCACCTTGCCGATCGCGAGCACCGGCCGCGGCGTGTCGTGGCGCGGCGTGCCGTCGCGATTCTGCAGCGGCGAGAAGCAGGGCACGTCGCCGAGACCGTCGGCCGTCACATCCTCGCCGGTGAGGACCAGCAGCACGCCGGGCATGCCGCGAGCCCGCGCGGCGTCGATCCGCGCGATCCTCGCGTGCGCCGCCGGAGAGCGCAGGACGTAGGCGTGCACCATGCCGGGCAGGACGATGTCGTCGGTATAGCGGCCCTTGCCGGTGATGAGCCGAAGATCTTCGAACCGCCGCAACGGCTGGCCGACCGCGAATTTCATATCGCCTCCACGTGTTGATCTCTGCGGGACGGCTCGCGTGCTTTCCCTCCCCCAAACGGAAGGCTCGCCGCCGAAGGCGGCGGGGTGGTGACTCCCTTTCGTCCCACCCGGCTCGCGTCTTGCGACGCGCGCTGGCCTCCCCTCCGGGGAGGCAAAGAGCGGCTCCCGCGCGAAACAGCGGCGCAGCTTGCGACATCGCCGCATCGGTATCAAGCTGGCGCGGCTTGAGCTCTGCATCGGGGAGGATCGTGCCATGCGTCTTGCGGGAAAAGTCGCGCTGGTGACCGGCGGAGCATCGGGTTTCGGGGCCGGGATCGCGCGCGCCTTTGCGCGCGAGGGCGCCAAGGTCGCGATCCTGGATCTCAACGGTCCCGGCGCGAAGGCGGTTGCGTCCTCGATCGGGCCGAATGCAATGGCGATTGCCGGCGACGTCACGGCCGGACGTGACGTCGCCGCGGCGGTCGAGAGCACGGTCGCGGCCCACAAGAAGCTCGACATCGTGGTCAACAATGCCGGGTGGACGCATCTAAACCAGCCGATGCTCGGCGTCTCCGAGGCCGATTTCGACCGTGTGTTCGCCGTCAACGTCAAATCGATCTTTCACATGGCGCACGCCGCGATTCCGGTGATGCGGCGCCAGGGCGGCGGCACCATCATCAACATCGGCTCGACCGCCGGTATTCGGCCGCGCCCGGGCCTCACTTGGTACAACGCCACCAAGGGCGCGGTGAATCTCGTGTCGCGCTCGATGGCGATCGAGCTCGCACCCGACAAGATCCGGGTCAATTGCGTGGCCCCGGTGGCCGGCGAGACCGCGCTGCTCGCGGCCTTCATGGGCGGCGAGGACACGCCGGAGCTGCGGGCGAAATTCATCGCCACGATCCCGCTGGGGCGATTGTCGCGGCCGGACGACGTCGCCAACGCCTGCCTCTATCTCGCCTCCGACGAGGCCTCGCTCATCACCGGCGTGGTGCTGGAGGTCGACGGCGGGCGGACGATTTGAGGGGCGTCACTCCGCCGCCACGCGGTAGGCGCGCGCGTAGCGCAACAGCGCGTCGTCCTCGACCGCCTCGATCGGCGTGAAGTCGCGGTGCGCGATCCATTCCGGCCGGGTGAACTTGGTGATGTGGTTCGACACCGCGCACAGCGTCAGATACACGATTTTCCGCGGATACGGCGTGATGTTCGGCGGCGAGGCGTGCACCAGATTGCCGTGGAACATCAGCACCGAGCCGGGTTTGCCGGTCGGCGCGACGATGCCGCCCTCCTTGGCGAGCCGCGTCACCGTCTCCTTGTCGAGCGTCCACAGCGGATAGGACGTCGTCTGCTTGTCGTGCCCGGCCGCAAGCGTGCCGTGCTGGTGGCTCTTCGGAATGAACATCAGCGGGCCGTTGATCGGCATGACCTCGTCGAGGAACACCGCGATATTCATGGCGCGGGGCTGCGGCATGCCGTCGTCGCGCGCCCAGGTGCCGTAGTCCTGGTGCCATTGCCACACCTCGCCCTCGAACGCCGCCTTGGCGTTGATCTTGAACTGGTGCATGTAGAGCTTCTCGCCGAACAGCTGCTCGACCGGCTTCACCAGGCGGGGGTGCGCGCCGAGGATGCGGAACGCCTCGTTGTAGGTGTGGGCAGCGAACGCGGTGCGCGGCGCGCCGGAAGTCTCGCGCCACACCTCCTTGCGCTCGGTCTTGTAGATGTTCTCGGCTTCCGCGCGCAGGACCGCCATTTCCTCGTCCGAGAAGCAGTTCGGCAGGAACAGATAGCCTTGCTGGTCGAATTCCTCGAGCTGGCGCGACGAGAGTTCCATGGTGCGTTCCTCGCTTGCTTTGCGTCGTTCCGGGGCGCGGGCTCCCTCGCTTTCGCTCGGTCCCCGGGATGACGGAGCCGGGCTAATTATACGCCTAATCGATTTCCCGGGAATGCCCGATCTCGGGTCCCGTTCACGTGACTGGGAGGCCGAGATGGGCGCGGAACCGATTCTTCAGGAACACGGCATCGCGCGGCGGCAGCGAGCGCGGCGGGTTTTCGGCCTCGACTTTCAGCACGAACAGGCGCGGCCCCTCGGCCGGGCGATGCAGCGTTCCGCGCAGGGCGTCGACCGCCGCCATGTCGGCCGCCACGCCGGTCTCGGCAAACCCGCAAGCCGAAGCCACCGCGGCGAGATCGAGCCCACAGCCGGTATGGCTCCGCTGCATGCCGGTCTCGCCGAAATGCCCGTTGTCGACCACCACGATCGACAGATTCCTCGGCCGCGCCACCCCGATGGTCGCCAAGCCGCCCAGGCCCATCAGCTGCTCGCCGTCGCCGGTGATCGCCAAAACATTGCGGTCCGGCCGGGCCTGGGCGAGCCCGAGGCCGATCAGCGCCGCGCTGCCCATGGCGCCCCAGAGGTAGAAATTCGCATCGCTGTCACCGGCGGCGTGGACGTCATAGGTCGGCGATCCGAGCCCGGAGACGACCAGAAGCCCGCCGCGATCCCTGAGCAGCGCCGCCACCGCGGTGCGTCGGTCGAGAGCCATCCGCGCCTCACCAGATCTTCTTGCCCAGCATGCGCTGGGAAATCAGCAGCGCGATCTGCTGATCCGCCTCATAGGCGAGCGCCGCCGCGGACCCGGCGACCTCGACGAGGTCTTCGGCCGTATCCGTGCGGAACGTGCGCACCCCGATCGCGTCCAAGGCCGGTTCGGTCGCCCGGCCCATCGGCACCTGCCATGGATTGAACTCGGCCCATTCGCCGCGCATCGTCACCAACATCAGCAGCGGAAACCGCGCGATCGTCATCAGCGAGAGCATGTTGATGCAATTACCGACCCCGCTCGATTGCAGCAGCAGCACGCTGCGCTTGCCGCCGAGCCAGGCGCCGGCCGCGATCGCGATGCCCTCCTGCTCGCTGGTGAGCACGTTCGACACCACGTCCGGATCGGCGGCGAAGAGATCGATCAGCGACGCGTGCCCGGCGTCCGGGACGTAGCTCATGTGCGTCACGCCCGCGGATTTCAGCACGCGGTGGACATCCGACGCCCAAGGTTGCGCGAGGTCGGTCTTGGCGTCCGCTGCGGCTGGCATTCGCGGCCGTTCCTCGTTCATCTCAAGGCCGCCGTTCTACACCGCATGCGCCAGCTTGTAGGCCGGCCACACCGCGGGCGCGGCGCGCGCATAGGGACCGGGCCGCACGATCTCGGCGCCGAGCCGCGCGGCCGCATGCCAAGGCCAGCGCGGATCGTCGATCGCCGCCCGCGCGATGGCGATCATGTCGGCGTGATTGCCGGCGATCACCTCCTCCGCCTGCGCGGCGTCGGCGATCATGCCCACCGTGCGCACCTTCAGGCCGCAGGCCTTCTTGACCGCTCGCGCCAGCGGCACCTGATAACCCGGACCGATCGGGATCTTTGCCGTTCCCAAGAGCCCGCCGCTGCTGACGCAGACGTAGCCGAAGCCCAGCGCCTCGAGATCGCGGGCGAGCGCGATGGCATCCGTGACATCCCATCCGCCCTCGACCCAGTCGGTGCCGGTGATTCGCGCGCCGACCGCACGGGAGACCGGAACCACTTCGCGAACCGCGTGCGCCACCTCGGTCGCAAATTGCAAGCGCTGCGTTCCATAGCGATCGCCGCGCCGGTTGCTCAGCGGCGAGAGAAATTGATGCAGCAAATAGCCGTGCGCCATGTGCAGCTCGACGATGTCGAAGCCCGCCGCCATGGCGCGCCGCGCCGCCGCGGCGAACTCGTCGACCAGGGTGCGAATCTGCGCGGGCGACAATTCCTCCGGAACGGGCCAGCCCGCGTCGAACGCAAGTTTCGACGGTGCGACGGTCGGCCAGGGATTCTCGTGCTGACCGAGCGGCTTGCCGCCTTCCCACGGCCGCTTCGCGGAACCCTTGCGGCCGGCGTGCGCAAGTTGAATGCCGAGCAACGTGCCCTTGGGCGCGACCGTGCGCATCGCCGCCACGACGCGGGCGACCGCCGCCTGATGCGCGTCGGACCACAGCCCGAGGCAGCCGTGGGTGATGCGGCCGCGCGGCTCGACCGCGGTCGCCTCCAGCATCACCACGCCCGCGCCCGACATCGCGAGCGTCATGGCATTCTGCAGATGCCACTCGGTCGGCAGCCCGTCGATTGCGGAATATTGGCACATCGGCGAGATCGCGATGCGGTTCGGCGCAACGAGCGGCCCGATCTCGAGCGGGGTGAACAGCAAAGCCATGAATGTTTCCTTCGAATACCGAAGCCGTCGAAACCCGGCTCGACGAGCGGGCTATCCTGCGTGCGGCTCTCCCATACACGGCTCGACCGGGGCTCGTCATCCCGCGTGGGCGCATGACGGTTGGCCACTTTCGCCGGATCGACGGCGCCGGCCACCGACACCGCCAACCGGCGCGCCATCTCAATGCCCGGCGGCGAACTCGCAGCCCAACCGCTTGAGCGTCTCGTCGATCCAGGCGCGGTCGCTGGTTCCGGCTTTGATCGCCGCGGCCTGCTTCAGCTCGGATTCCTGCTTGGCCTTGGCCGCGCGATAGACCGTTTCGACCTCGGCGAACGGCACGCATAGCACGCCGTCGCCATCGCCGAGCACGAGATCGCCCGGCTCGATCACCATGCCGCCGACGCCGATCGCAACGTTGATCTCGCCGGGACCGTCCTTGTACGGACCGCGATGGGTGACGCCGGCGGCGAACACGGGAAAATCGCCGGCGCCGATCGCGGCGGAATCCCGGATCGCGCCGTCGATGACGAAGCCGGCGACGCCGCGTTTCCTTGCATGCGCCACCATCAGCTCGCCGATGATCGCGCTGGTCAGGTCGCCGCCGGCATCGACGACGATCACGTCGCCCGGCTCGGCGAGATCGAGCGCCTTGTGCACCATCAGATTGTCGCCGGGCCGGGTCTTGACGGTGAGCGCCGGCCCGGCGAGCGCGCCCTTGCCGTGCATGGGCCGCAGCCTCGGTCCTCCCGCCGACATGCGCGACATCACGTCGCTGACGTTGGCGAGCGGCAGCATCTTGAATTTGGCGGCGGCGCCGGCGTCGACCTTTCGCGCGCGCCGCAAGATTCGGAAACCGACGGTCATGGGCTCACTCCTGATTCGAGGTCGTTCACCTCTCCCCGCTGTGCGGGGAGAGGGAGCAGATGCCGGCTCGGCTCGCGTGCCTCCGCACGCAGGCTGTTTCACTGCAAGGGAATCGACGAGACGTGTTGCTTGAACGCGGGGCGCGCCGCGATCGCTGCGTACCAGCGCTCGAAATGCTCGAGCTTGGGACGGTCCGGCACGAGCTGCCGGAACCGATAGGCCATGATGCCGAGCGGAATGTCGCCCATCGAGAATGCCGGGCCGGCGACGTACGGCGCTTTTACTAGCGCGGCGTCGAAGATCTTCATCGCCTCGGTGGTCTTGGCCTGCGAGGCGGCGATCGCCGCCTGGTCGCGCTGCTCCGGCGGCGTGCGGATCAGGCCCCAGAACGCAGCGGAGATGGCGGGCCCGACCACGGAGAGCTGCCAGTCCATCCACTGGCTGGCGAGTGCGCGCGGTTTCCAGTCCGCCGGCTCGAGCTTTCCGGCGCCGTAGCGCGCGGCGAGATAACGAACGATGGTGTTGGATTCCCACAGCGTGAGATCGCCGTCCTGCAATGTGGGCACCAGCCCGTTGGGATTCATGGCGAGATAGGCCGGCTCCTTGTTGCCGCCGAATTTCCCACCGACGTCGACGCGCTCGTGCTCAAGTCCGAGCTCGCCGATCGCCCACATCACCTTCTGCACGTTGGACGAAGTGTTGCGCCCCCAAACTTTCAGCATCCAGTCCCTCCCCTCTCACCAGCGTGCACTTTTCCGGCGGCGCAAGCGCAACGCGGATCGTGCCGCCTGCGGCGATTGTAACCGCTAACTCGATCGCGCGATCGCTTGAATGCGGCGCTCCTCGATGCCGACTTCGCGCGCCGTCGCTACGATCGAGGCCCAGATATCATCGGTCAGCGGCACACCGCTCGCAAGCCGTTCCGCTCGCAAGCGCCGCTCGGGCTCGCCGGGCATCAGCACTTCGCCGCCGCGTTGCACGGGGCGCGAGCGCTTCACTGCGGCGATATAGCGCGCGACCTCGCCGGAGAACGCCGCTTCCGGATCCATGCGCTTGGGGTCGACGTAGAACGACAGCATGCCGTTGGCGAACGGCCGCCCCTCCTGGGTCGCGCCGGTGCCGGTGAGCGCGCCGCCGAGCAATTCGCAGATCAGCGCCAGCCCGGAGCCCTTGTGCTCGCCGAAGGCGCGGATCGCGCCCGCGCCCTTGGCATAGTCGCGCGGCCCGCCGCCCGGCTCGTAATCGCCGTAGAGCAGATGCGGATCGCCGCTCACGGAGCCGTCCGGACCCACCAGGGCATCGGCCGGAAGCTTCTTGCCGCCCCGGCTCGCGACCAGCACCTTGCCTTCGGCGACGACCGAGGTGGCGAAATCGAGAACGACCGGCTCGGCGTCGGAGCGAGGAACGCCGACGCAGAACGGCGCGGTCGAGAACCGGCGATCCACCCCGCCGAACGGCGCGACCAGCACGCTGCCGGTGGCGTTGACGAAATGGATCGAGACGAGCCCCGCCTGCGCCGCCATCTCGGCCCAATCGCCGACGCGTCCGATATGCCCGGCGTTGCGCAGCGCGACCGCGGCGAGGCCGTGCTGCCGGCACTTTTCCATTCCGAGCTCGACCGCCTGCGGCGCCACCGTCTGGCCGAATCCATAGCGGCCGTCGACCACGGCCAGCACCGGCGTGTCGATGAGGACCGCGATTTTCTGGTCCGCGACCACGCGCCCCTCGGCCTTCATCTGCACATAGCGCGGCACCCGAACCACGCCGTGGCTGTCGTGCCCGGTCAGGTTGGCCCCGACCAGATATTTGGCGATGCGGCGCCCCTCCTCCGCCGAGCAACCGGATTTGATGAAAATCTCGCCGATAAAATCCTGGAGCGCGCTCGCCCGGAAAGTGATCATCGATTTCGATCCGTGTTGAGATTGCAAATTTCGAGGCGTCGCTCGGACCAGCCGTTTGCGGAGTACCAAGGAATTGCAAGGAAGTTGTCGTCCAAGTCAACCAAGCGGCAGCGACGCCGCCGAGCTCCCCGGTTCCGAAATGGTTTCCCTTTCGCGATCACATTGGTAGCCTGCGGCGGCAGGAAGCAGAAGCCTTCGCGTTGGCTCGAGCTAACGCGATGGCAATCGCGACCGCCCCCTGCAGGCGGCGGGCTGCCGGGAAGGGAATGCCGAGGTGAAACCATGTCGCATGCGTCGAAATCGATTGCCGCCGCTGCGGCGATCGCGTTGCTGCCGTCGCTCGCGCAGGCGCAGATTTCCGACAATGTGGTGAAGATCGGGGTCCTGACCGATCTTTCCGGGCCCGCGTCCGACGCCACCGGCCAGGGCTCGGTGGTGGCGGCGCAGATGGCAGTCGAGGATTTCGGCGGCAAGGTCGCGGGCGTTCCGATCGAAGTGATCTCCGCCAATCATCAGCTCAAGCCCGACATCGGTTCCGAGATCGCGACGCGCTGGTACGACGTCGAGAAGGTCGATCTGATTCTCGACGTCCCGGTCTCGGCGGTCGGTCTTGCGGTGCAGGAGGTCGCGCGCAAGAAGCAGAAGCTGTTCATCACCCATTCGACCGGCACCGCGGATTTCACCGGGAAATTCTGCTCGCCCTACGGCATGCAATGGGTGTTCGACACCTATGCGCTGGCGACCGGCACGGCGCGCGAGGTAGTCAAGCGCGGCGGCGACAGCTGGTTCTTCGTGACGTCGGATTACGCATTCGGCCACTCGCTCGAGCGCGACGCCTCGAGAGTCGTGGAGGACAACGGCGGCAAGGTGCTGGGCTCGGTGCGGCATCCTTTCGCCTCGCAGGATCTTTCCTCCTTCATCGTTCAGGCCCAGACCTCGCACGCGAAGATCATCGGGCTCGCCAGCGGTCCGCCGGACAACATCAACGCCATCAAGCTCAGCGGCGAGTTCGGTGTCTTCGCCGGCGGCCAGCAGATCGCCGGCCTGCTGATCCTGATCACCGACGTACATGCGCTCGGGTTGAAAGCGGCGCAGGGGCTGCTGCTCACGACCTCGTTCTATTGGGACATGGACGATCAGACCCGTGCCTGGTCGAAGCGTTTCTTCGCCAAGCTCAACAAGATGCCGACGATGTGGCAGGCCGGCGTCTACTCTTCGGTCCTGCACTACCTCATGGCGATCCAGGCGATCGGGACCGACGAAGCGCTCAAGGTCGCGGCGCAGATGCGGACAAGACCGGTGGAAGACTTCTTCTCCCGACACGGCAAGCTGCGCGAGGACGGCCTGATGGTGCACGACCTCTACCTGATGCAGGTCAAGAAGCCGGAACAGTCCAAACAGACCTGGGACTATTATCAGGTGCTCACCACCATTCCGGGCGAGAAGGCATTCCCGCCGCCCGACCCGGCGTGCGCGTTGAACAAGAAATGAAGTTTCTACCCGGTTGGTAGACCGCATGGATCAAAGCGGAACGCGGAGTCCATCCGAGCTACGGGGTGCGCGTCCCATGTTCTCGCGAGCATTCTTATGAGCGAGACGATCTCCGCGCAAAGCTCCGCCTCGATGCGCAAGGCTGCGCTCGCGTTCGACTTGCGAAAGCTCGATCCGGGCTTCCTGGATGATCCTTACCCGGTCTATCGCGCGTTGCGCGAGCACGATCCGGTCCACCGCATGCCCGACGGCTCGTGCTTCCTGTCGCGCTACGAGGATTGTGCCGAGGTCTATCGTAATCCGGCGTGCTGGAGCTCGGACAAGAAGATCGATTTCCGGCCGAATTTCGCCGACAGCCTGCTCTACGAGCACCACACCACGAGCCTGGTGTTCAACGACCCGCCGTATCACACCCGCGTGCGCAAGCTGCTGGCGCCGGCATTCACGCCGCGCGCGCTCAAAGCCTTGCAGCCGCGCATCGAAGCGCTGGTCGATCGCCTGCTCGACCGGGCGGCCGAACGCCGGAGCTTCGATCTGATCGACGACTTCGCCGCCGCGATCCCGGTGCAGTTGATCGGCGACATGCTGGGCGTGCCGTCGGACCAGCGCGGCCCGCTGCGCGGCTGGTCGCTGGCGATTCTCGGCGCACTCGAGCCGGTGCTGGGCCGGGAACAATTCGAGCGCGGCGTGAAAGCCGTCGCCGAGTTCAAGACATATCTCGTCGATCTGGTTCGTCGCCGATTGAACGAAGCAGAGGGCAAGGAAGGCGAGATCCTTTCCACGCTGATTGCCGCCAGCGATTTTGCCGCGCAGCACGGCGAGCGGCTGAGCGAGCTCGAGCTGCTGCACAATTGCATCTTTCTACTCAACGCCGGCCACGAGACCACGACCAACCTGATCGGCAACAGCATCGACCTGCTGATCCGCAATCCCGATGCGATGCGCGACTTGCAAAACAACCCGGATTGCATCGACACCGCGGTCGAGGAATTCCTGCGCATGGAGAGCTCGAACCAGCTCGGCAATCGGCGCGCGACGCGCGACACGCGTCTCGGCGGCGTGGAGATTCCGGCCGGCAGCTATGTTCATATCGGCATCGGTGCCGCCAATCGCGACCCGGCGCAGTTCGAAAATCCGGATCGTCTCGACGTCCGCCGCCAGCCGAACCGACACCTGGCATTTGCCACCGGGATTCACGCCTGCGCCGGCATGTCGCTCGCCCGCATGGAGGCCAAGGTGGCGATCGGCAAGATGCTGGCGCGGTTCGAGAAGATCGAGCGGGACGGCGCATTCGCGCGCGGCGGCCGCGCCCGCTTCCGCGGCTTCCTGCATTATCCGGTCCGGGTGGGGTGAGCCGAGCGCGAATATCTTGAGGCGTCGTTCCGGCCGAGCGCAAAGCGCGAGAGCCGGAACCCATGAGCACGGATCCATCTGTGGTCATCGGTCCCGGCTCGCGCTCGCTGCGCTCGCTTGGACGGCACGACGGGCTGAATTCTGCTGAATTTCAGAGCGCTATGATCGTCTCCACCAAGTCCCACACCACCTCCGGCGCTTCCCAATGCAGGTTGTGGCCGCGCCCGGCGAACGTAACCGCGGCCGGGTCGATCGTCCGCATGTCTGCGAGCGTCACCATCGGATCGTTCTCGCCGGCGGCGAGACGCAGCGGCGCGGCACAGGATCGCAAGACGGCCGGCACCGAAGGCCCGACCGCCGCAAAGACGCCCGGGTCCATGGCGACGCGCCAAGCGCCCGGCTCGCCGGCGACGCCGGCCGATGCCGCCTCGCAGCTCGGATCGGCCAACCCCGCGAGGCCGGAGATTTTCAGATAGCGCTCAATCGCCTCCTCGCGCGTGGCGAAACTGCGCGCCGGCCGCCGTGCCATCTCCTGCGCGCGGGCGATCTCATCTTCGCTCCAGCGGATTTTCACGCCGATCGCGATGACGTGTTGCGCCGGCGCGCCGAACCGGTCGCTCGCGGCGAGCGCCGCGATTGCGCCGCCGAACGAATGGCCCACCAAGGTCACGGACGCCCCCTTCTCGCCGGCGAGGAGTGCGGCAATGTCGGCGGCGTGGGTGTCGATCCCGTAGGGCCCCTGCCGGACCGAGCGTCCATGGCCGCGTAGATCCGGAACCAGCACTCGGCCCGACCAGCGCAAATCCAGGATCGACAGCAGGCGCGACCACACCGCGCCGTTGGCGCCCATTCCGTGCAGCAGCACCAGCACGCGATCGCCGGAACCGCAGCGCCGCACCCATAGGCCTCGATCCGAGAAGGATTGATCAGACACGATCCAGCCTCCTTGCCCGTGCGCTGGTCCGACCGCCCTCTTCCTCGACGAGGTCGTGCGCCAGGTCGTGCACGAAGCCCCTGGCGGTTCCGGCAAGCTTCTCGCACATTGGCGACTGCGCTATAGATGCTCGAGAAAAGCATGCCGGCATTCTTTCTGCTGCAAGGATTTTTGTGAGTGCCTAGCATGAAAGGCGTGGTGTTCCTGGGCGACTGCGAGCTTGCGCTTGAGGACTTTCCGGACCCGACACCCGGTCCCGGCGAGGTCGTGCTCGCCATGAAGGCCTCGGGTATGTGCGGCAGCGATCTTCATGCCTATCGCGCCCCCAAGGGTCGCAAATTTTCCATCGGCCGCGCCGCCGAGGGACCAGTCATCGCCGGGCACGAGCCGTGCGGCATCGTCGTTGCCGTCGGCTCCGGCGTCGGCGAACGCGAGGCGCGCATCGGGCAGCGCGTGATGTGCCATCACTACAACGGCTGCGGGGTGTGCGGCCATTGCCGCACCGGGTGGTCGCAATTGTGCCAGGAGGGCTTCGTCGCCTACGGCATCAGCGGTCACGGCGGCCATGCCGATTATCTCAAAGTGCCGGCATCGACCCTGGTGGGACTGCCCGACGAGCTCTCCTTCGAGACGGGGGCGGCGATCTCCTGCGGCACCGGCACGGCCTTCGGGGCGCTGCGGCGGATGAATCTCTCCGGACGCGATACCATCGCGATCTTCGGCCAGGGGCCGGTGGGCCTCTCGGCAACCCAGCTTGCCGTCGCCATGGGGGCGCGGGTCGTCGCGCTCGACGTCGGCCCCGAACGCCTGGCGCGCGCCGGGGAGTTCGGGGCCGCCGCGGTGGTGAACCCGCAGGCGGACGACGCCGTCGCGGCGATCAAGCAACTCACGCACGGCCGCGGCGCGGATCTCACCCTCGACACCTCCGGCGCGCCGAGCGCGCGGGCGAGCGCGGTGCGCGCGACCAAGACCTGGGGCACCTGCTGCTTCGTCGGCGAGGGCGACAAGGTCACGCTCGACGTGAGCAACGACATGCTCCGCCGCCAGCTCACGCTGATCGCCTCCTGGACTTTTTCCACGGTCGGCCAGGCGGAATGCGCGCGCTTCGTCGTCGACCGCAAGATCGACGTCGACCGCCTGTTCACCCATCGCTGGAAATTGCACCAGGCCGCGGAGGCCTATCGCCTGTTTGCCACGCACACGACGGGCAAGGGCGTGTTCGTGATGTGAGCGCGATGCTCGAATCGGGCCAGCTGCGCGTGCTGCCGTGTCCCGCCTGCGGGTCGATCACCAGCCATGCGCATCTGTTCCGCAAGAACGGCTGCGAAATCCTGCGCTGCATCGAATGCGGGCTCGGCCGCGCCGAAGCGCGCGATTTCGACCCGGCAGGGTATTATACCCACGATTATTTCTCCGGCGGCCATGCCGACGGTTACGCGAATTACCTCGGCGCCGAGCGGGTCCTGCGCCGCGAATTTGCCCGCACCGTCCGGTTCATCCGCAAGCATTGCGACGGCGGAAGATTGCTCGAGCTCGGATGCGCCTACGGCTTCTTCCTGCAAGAAGCAAAACCCCATTTCGACGTCGCCGGGATCGAGCTCGCCGAGGATGCCGCCGCGCATTGCCGCCGCAACGGGCTGCGGGTCCTCACCGGCGTTGCCGACGATCTCCGCCTGGGCGCGCTGGGATCCATGGACGTCATCGTACTGCTGGACGTGATCGAGCACCTTCCCGAGCCGCACGAAACGCTCGCGCTGTGCACACGACATTTGCGGGCCGGCGGAATCGTCGTCCTCACCACCGGAGACTTTGGATCGATGCTTGCCAGGATGGCCGGGCCGAGCTGGCGACTAATGACCCCGCCGCAGCACTTGTGGTTCTTTACCGCGCCGAGCATCGAGCAGCTCGCGGCGCGCCTCGACCTGAGTGTCGAATCGATCGATCATCCGTGGAAGCTCGTGCCGGCATCGCTCATTTGGTTCCAGCTCGGCCGGACGCTCGGACTGAAGCGCGCGGGAGCGGCGTGGACGAGCCGACTCGGAGTTCCGGTCAACCTGGGCGATGCCATGCGGATCGTGCTGCGCCGGACCGCCCCGCCATGAGCGAGCGCTTGTCGATTGCGCAGATCGCGATCCTGTGCGGCTACGCCGCCGGCATGGCGGCCGGCCAGATCCTGTTCAAGCTCGCTTCCCTGCGGTTGGCGGCGGACACCTCGTTGTTCGAGCGCGCAGCGAGCCTGCTGCAGAACTGGCTGTTTCTCGCCGCGCTTGCGGTCTATCTCGCGCTTTCGGTGCTGTGGGTCTGGATCCTGAGCTTCACGCCGCTGTCGCGCGCCTATCTGTTTGTAGCGCTGTCGTTCGCGATCGTGCCCGTGGCCGGCACTTTGCTGTTCGCGGAACCGATGTCGCCGCGCCTCGTGATCGGCATCGGCCTGATCCTGTGCGGCTTGCTGTTCGTGGCGGGCTAGGATGAACCGTCACGGCCGGGGACTTGTCCCGGCCATCCACGTCTTACGCTCATCGGTGTTCCCGTCCGTGGATGCCCGGCACAAGAGCCTGCCGGGGCCGGGCATGACGAGCCTCAACCAGCCTCGTTCGCGTCAGCGGCATGGGACGCATTGGCGATCGTGACCGCCCGCGCCAGCGTCGTGATCAGGTCCATCTGCGCTCGCAGCTTGAGATGCAGATTGAGGAACAGCAGCAAGCTGATCACCACCCAGATGTAGAGGATGAGGTCCACGCCGCGGCCCACCCCGGCCATTTCCGCCAGCGCGGTCGCGTGGGCGGGAATCCACACCAGATACATTCCGGCGAGCGCGACCAACATCGAAAGCAGGCCGACCAAAGGCGAACGGCGCCGCTCGGCCCAGGCATAGACCACGATGCCCGAGAGCAGCACCGTGAGGAGCGCTTGCGTGATCATGGAGTGAGCCTCCGCGCGAACAGGTCGAGAAGAATGACGATGAGATCCCCGGATCTCTGCCCCTTGGCACGCGAGTAGCTGCTGTAGTCGATCGTCACCGGCACCTCGACGTATCTCAGGCCGCTGGCGGCGATCTGGCCGAGAATCTCCGAGGCGTGCGCCATCCGGTTCTGGCGCAGCCGGATGCGCAGCGCGCCGCGCCGGGTCATCGCCCGCAATCCGTTGTGGGCGTCGGTCAGCGCAAGACCGGTCGTCAAGCGCGTGAACAGGGTCGCGGCCCGCAGCAGGATTCGCCGCAGCGGCGGAACCTTCGCCGCGGACCCGAGAAAACGGCTGCCCAGCGCGAAATCGGCGCGCTCCGCCTCGAGCGCGTCGATGAGTCTCGCGACATCGGCGGTGCGGTGCTGGCCGTCGGCGTCGAACGTCACGATCAGCTCGGCGCCGTGCGCGAGCGCGAACTCGATCCCGGTCTGCAGCGCCGCGCCCTGGCCGAGATTGATCGGGTGCCGGAGCACAGCGGCACCGCATTCGGCGCCGATCTCGGCCGTCGAATCCGACGAGCCGTCGTCCACCACCACGATCCGGTGCACGGCCCGTTTGAGCTCGGCGATGACCGCGGCAATGACCCGCGCTTCGTTATAGGCGGGGACCACGACCCACACCCCGCCATCGGAGTTAGAATGCACGTTGGACCCACCCTTCCCGTCGGCCGCTCGCGGCGGCCTCTGATTAAGCGCGCATCGCCGGCGCAAGGCAACGTCCGCCGAGCCTCAAAGTTCCTTCCGCGGACCGGTTCTACAATCGGCACGAGCAGGTAAACAGCCGGGCTTATTGGGGCCGCGGGCGGCCTCTGCTATATCTGGCGCAAGAATGGCGACGTTCGACGATCTTCCTGCCGCCGCGGCTTCGCAGTCCGCCGTCAAGGCAGGCCCCGGTGTGCGTGCCGCCCGGCTGGTGCTGACGCACCCGGTGGCGGCTTTCGTATTTCTCTCGATGCTGTTTGGAACGTTGACGCTCGTCCTCACCCCGCCGTTGGAGGGTCCGGACGAGCCGGCGCATTTCTTGCGCGCCTACGGAATCTCGGTCGGAGAGATCATTCCGACGATCGCCGACGCGCGCGGCCGCAAGGGCATTTTCGTGCCGGCGCGCCTGCACCGCGGCTATGCGGTGTTCGAGCGGGCGCTGTTCAAGCTAGGGAAAATCAAGGACTTCGACTACCGCCCGTTCTGGGTCGAATATTTCCGTACCGTCCGGACCCCGAATGACGACCGGGCGCCCGTCTTCCAGCTCTACTGGGGCTCGGAAGGATATGCGCCGGTTGCCTATTTGCCCCAAGCCGCGGCCGCGCTCGTTGCGCGCGTCGCGGACCTCGATTTCGTCGGCACGCTGCTGCTGATGCGCTTCGCCGGCCTTGCCGCCATGACGGCGCTGACCGCCTATGCGATCGCCATCGCGGGGCGGCTCGGCTGGACGTTTGTCCTGATCGCCATGCTGCCCGCGGCGCTCTACGGGCGCTCGGTGGTGAGCGCCGACGGCGCCGCGCTGGCCTGTACCATGGTGATCACCGCGCTGTGCCTGCGGACCGCCGTATCCGGCGCGGGTCGGCCATGGGAACGCTCCCTGTTCATGACGCTGTGCGCGCTCAGCAAAGCGCCGCAGCTGGCGTTTGTCCTGCTCGAGGCCATGACGCGGCCGCTGCGGCAATGGCCGCGACACTGGCGCGCACTGGCTCTCGTCGTGCTCCCGGGCCTGATCCTCGCGCCGCTGTGGATCCTCGCGGTGTCCGCGGACACCGGCGCATGGCGCCTGTTTCAGAACACCGACATGCGCCCGGAGCATTTTTCCCTCGTATGGAAGCTTCGCTTCATGCTGGAGCATCCGTTGCACTTCCCCAAGGCGGTGCTCACCAGCCTGCGCTGGAGCCGCGATTACTGGCTGCAGCTCATCGGCATTCTCGGCTGGCTCGACACCTGGCTGCAGGTCTGGGTCTATCCCGTCGTGACCGTCGCGCTGGCCGCGGCGTGCCTCGTGCCGCTGGAGGCCGAGCGCGGCACGGCCCTGCGCATCGCGCTGGTGAGTGCCCTGACGGCGTTTGGCTACTGGCTCGCCATTTATTTGATCTTCTTCGTGGCTTGGACCCCGATCGCAGCGATCGAGGTCCAGGGCGTGCAGGGCCGCTATTTCCTGCCCATGCTTCCGGCGCTCGCGCTCGTGGTCGCGGCGCTCATCAAGCGCGGCCCGACGCCGATGACGACGGCGGCGATCGCGCTCGCCGGCGCGATCGTTTCCGGCGGTGCCGTGGTGGAAGCCATCCTGCGCATGGTGGGCCCGCCGTTCGGCTGGTGAGCGCTCTAGAGCCGCATCGGCAGGATCACCATCGGCATATCGCGCTGATGCAGCCTGCGCAGCAAGGTCAGCGCCGCCTCGCTGTGCAGCTGGCGAATGTACCAATTGTCGCGTTCGAAGATCAGCTTGCTGGTGAAGAAGATGCTGTGCGGAAAGTCCCGGTGGATCTTTTCCGCGAGCGTGGTCAGCTCCTCGATCGGATCGGTACCGAAGCCGAGATACGACGTCGCCGGCATGCCGTCGTGGTGGCAATAGTTGATGAAATAGTTGAGCGCCCCCGTCGCCTGCTCGCGCATGCGCTCGAGGTCGTCCTTGCCGCCGTAGCTCTGCGCATCGACGGTGCGCGCGTTCATGAAAACGAAATTGCGGAAATGGCCGGGAAACTCCCGCCGCACCCACTGCAGCGCGTAGATCCCCCCGCTGCGGCTCGAGCCCACCACGAACACGGCGGTGTGCTGCTGCGGGTCGAGCGGCGGAGGGTTGGCGAGCGGCGGATACTCGATCCAGCCCAGCGCTTCGTCGGCGGTGTGCAGCTTGCGTTTGATGTAGGCGTAATGGGCGTGGTTGAGCAGGCAGAACCCGATCACGACGCCGGTGATCCCCATCGTCATCCAGCCGCCCTCGGCGAATTTCTCGACGAGGGTCACGAGCAGTATGCCGACCGTCACCACCAGCCCGACGACGGAGAGCGCGATGCGGTGCAGCCAGCGCCGGTCGGTCCCGCGCACCCGCCACCAATAGATGCACAGGCCCAACAGCGACAGCGAGAACGTCAGGAACACGTTGATGCTGTAGAGCACCACCAGCAGCGCGACGCTGCCGCCGGTGACGAGCAGAATGCCGAACGCGGCGATGCCCATCAGCAGGATGCCGCGCTGCGTCACCAGCCGGGTCGAAAGATAGCGGTACTGGTGGGGCACCCAGGAATCCGCCGCCATGTTGGCGAGCACGGCCGGGCCGCCGAGAAAGCCGGTGTTGGCGGCAACCAGCAGCAAGCCGCCTTCGAGTGCCAGCACCAGCAGCAGCATGGCGTTCTGCGCGACCGGGGATTCCCAGCCGATGCTTGCCAGGATCGCGCGGAACGTGACCGCGTTGAGGGTCTGGCCCTCTTCCGGACTGACGTTCCACAACAGATACAGCAGGATGATGCCGCCGGCCGTGAAGCTGAGCGATAGCGCCATGTAGAACATGGTCCATTTGCCGGTCGAGACCCGCGGCTCCGCCAGCGATTGCACGTTGTTCGACACCGCCTCGATCCCGGTGTAGGTGCCGCCGCCGAGCGAATAGGCCCGCAAGAACAGGGAGGCGGCGAACACCCAGCCCATTTCCTGCGTCAGCCGTCCGGTCTCGGCGAGCGTCTCCGGGATCAGCGCCGGAAGATGGTCCGCCCGCGACATCACGCCGTAGCCGATCAGGACCACGTGGGTGAGGAAGAAGCCGAGAAAGATCGGCAGCAGAATCTTGATCGATTCCTGCATGCCGCGCAGGTTCAGATACAGCAGCAGCACGACCAGCACGAGCTCGGTACCAAGCTTGAACTCCTGCGCGCCGAGCGGCAGCAGGCTGAACACCGCGTCGATCCCGCTCGCGACCGAAATCGCGATGGTCAACATGTAATCGACGATCAAGGCGGCGCCGGAGACGAGCCCGGTGTACGGCCCGATCAGGCTGGTGGCGACCTTGTAGCCGCCGCCGCCGGACGGAAACAGCTCGATGACCTGGTTGTAGGCGACGGCGATGATGAAAACGGTGATCGCCGTCGCCACCGCGAGGTAGAGACCGAAATGCTTATGCTCGCCGAGCGCGCGGAACGCCTCTTCCGGCCCGTAGCACGACGAGGAGAGGCCGTCGGCACCCAAGCCGACCCAGGCGAGAAAAGCCACCAGCGCGATATGCTGCCGGGTCTGCTTGCTGAACGGATCGAGCGCGGTCCCCAGCAGGGCCTCGCTGATCCGCTTGCTCGTCGGCATGATCCGGCCTCGTTCCGGCGTCGCAGGCAGGCGATGAACATCCGAGCCTATCCCCTCGCCGCGAGACCGACAAATGTGCGGCGCGGCAACGCCGGACCCATTCAGCGGCGCGACGCCAGCGCCAGGGCCATGCCGGCGACCACCAGCAGCATGCCGGCGATCTCCAGCATGGAAGGATTCTCACCGAGCAGGACCGTGCCGGTGAGCGCGGTGACAATGGGAACGAGCGGCAGGAACAGCGCGGCGCGGACCGAGCCGAGCAGCATCACCACGCGCATGTAGAGGAAGGTTGCCAAAACCCCGACCAGCAGGCCCTGATACACCGCCTGCAGCAGGATGGCGCCGAGCGACGCGCTCGACAGCCGCATCGGAACCAGCATCGCCCACAGCGGGCTGCCCAGCAGGGATAGGATCGCGATGCTGGCGGTGGCGGCGACCGGGCGCACCCTCCAGCGGCCGGCCAGCAGGCCGAAATACGCCCACATCACCGAGGACAGCACGAACAGCAGGTCGCCGCGCCAGGCGCCCGCGCGCGCCGGCGTGCCGGTCAGGGCGTCCCACGAGAACACCGGCATCCCGGCGAGGATGAGCCCGATCCCGAACAGCTGCATCGCGCCCGGACGCTGGCCGAGCACGAGGAAGCCGAGCAGCATCGCCATGACCGGAATGAGACCCGGCGTGATGACGGCGTTGTGCAGCGCCGGCGCGAACGCGGCGGCGCCGACCAGGATGAGCGTGTAGGGCGCGCCGGCAAGCAAGGTCAGCACCAGCGCCCGCCGCCAGCCGAGTTCGCCTACGAGGATCGGCCGCATGCCGAGCGCGACCGGCAGCAGCACCGCGCTCGCGACCAGGAAGCGCAGGATCGTGACGTCGGCGGCGCTCAGTCCGTCAAACACCGACCGGCGCGAGACCACCGCCTGCACGCCCCAGATCAGCGCGCACAGGATGCCGAGGCCGAGCCCCTTCCAGAAGGCGCCCCGGGCAGCTCCGGTCGGAACCGCGTCAGCCAAGCCAAGCTCCCGGTGCGAGATGCCCACAGGGCTGAGAAACTCAATGCCCGCGGGCGAGATCGAGGACGGAATCCCTGACCGGCCGCGAGGGTCGCGCGCGATCGGCGCCTCTGCGGCTGCGGTAGGTCATGACCGCGATGGTCAGCCAGGTCGCATGGAAGACGAACCCAGCCAGCAGCACGAGCTGGCCCGGCACCGGGCCGATGGTCGCCCGCGCGAAGAACTCATCGAGCGAGGCGATCGGGGTCGGATGAATGAGCAGCTTGCCGATGTAGGAGGTAACCTGAATGAGGAAAATCCAGCCGTAGTTGCGCCGCAGCCGGCGGCCGATCGCTTCCAGAAACGTGATGTGCAGGGCGGGTGCGCGGTAGTCCTGGTAGAGGGTTTCGTTCCAGCCGTTGTCGACGCGCACCCCCTCCCCGCGCAGGATCGGGCCGAAGAAATGCACCTCCAGGATATGCGCGCGGATGCGCCAGAAGTCGAAATAGCGGTATCGTCTGCCCTCGATGTAGAGAAAGACCGCGACGAGCAGTCCGACCAGGACCAGCGGCAACGGGGAAGCGGCCTCGCTGCTGAACGTCAACGACAGTGCAAGCCCGGTGGTAACGACCGCCCAATTGGTCGTGGCGTCGAGCCGGGTACGCCAGACGGTGCTGCGGTAGAGCTCGCCGCGGTAGAGATGAGCGATGGCGGTGATGTCGGCCGCGTTGAACCCTGGGATCTTGCTGTCGCTCATGGCTGGCCCCTGCTGGTCGGCATCGGATCGCCGACTGCCGGCCGCCAAGTTTGCATCGCCGCGGCAACGGCAGGGGGCGCCGACGCCGTTAAGCTTGCGTTAAGGTTAATGCAAGGTTAACGGCGGAGCTGAATGCGGTTCGACTAGAGTGCAGCGCCTTCGGATTGAAAGGCACGGTCCCGATCCTGTCCCCAGCCCCCCGTCCCCGAGAGTGATCGGGACCGTCTTTGTTTGCTCACTTGCTTCCCAGCATCTTGGGCAGCCGCAGTTCCCGCACGCGGATTGGCCGGCATGGCTGTGCAGGCGATCGATCACCTCGTGATCATGTTTCCGGATCTGGAGACCGCGATCCGCGACTATGCCGAGCTCGGCTTCACCGTCGTTCCCGGCGGCGCGCATCCGACCGGCACGCACAATGCGCTGATTGCCTTCGCCGACGGCGCCTATATCGAGCTGATCGCCTTCGAGCGCAACAACGCGCAGCATCGCTGGTGGGAGCCCGCCCAGAAGGGCGGAGGCCTCATCGATTTCTGCATGCGGACCGACGATCTGACGGGCGATATGGAAATTTTCCGCAACGCGGGCGTCGAGATGCAGATCGCGCCCGGCGAGCGCGTCCGTCCCGACGGATACCAGTTGCGCTGGACTTTGGCGCAGCCCATTGCGCCGCACGCCTTCGTCGCACCGTTCCTGATCGAGGACACGACGCCGCGCGAGGAGCGCGTTCCCCGCGAGCACCGGCATCGGAACGGCGTGACCGGCATCGCCGCGATCACCATTGCGACCGAGGACCTGACGGGGCCGCGCCGCTGGGGGTCGGCGGTGCTCCACCAAGAGGGCGAGCCGCTACGGCGCGAGGACCTCTTCGCGCGCGGCGTGCGCTTTATGACCGGTCCCCATGCGCTGGAATTCCTGGCGCCGGAGCAAGCTTCGAGCCCGCTCTCGCCTTGGCTGAAGTCCCGAGGTGCCGGTCCATGGTCGGTAACGTTGAAATCCGCGGCAAGCTCGGGGTCCTTGGACGAAAGCAAGGCTCGCGCGCACGTGATATTGGTCCATTGACCCGATCGTCGCCCGGAACCCCCGCCGGAACGAACGCGTGGGCCCCGAGTTCGCTTCCACACCCTCTAGGAGACGCTCATGCTGCGCATTTTACTCTCGCTGTTGCTAATCGGATTGGTCCCGACCGCCGCCTCGGCGCAAGGAAAGAGCCGAACCAGCGGCGCCGATGCCGTACTCCAGCAATGGGATGCCGATCATGACGGCACGCTCGATCTGGCCGAGGCCAAGAAGGCCGCGGCGGCCAAATTCGATGCGCTCGATCGCGATCACGACGGCACGCTCGACCGCCAGGAGCTTCGCGGGGTGCTGAGCGCGAAAGGCATTCGCGACGCCGACGCCGACAAGGACAAGACCCTCGACAAGAGCGAGTACAACGCGCTGGTCGAGAAACGCTTCAAGGCCGCCGACAAGGACGGCGACGGCACGCTCGACAAGAAGGAGCTCAACAGCAGCGCCGGCAGGGCGTTGTTGCGGCTGCTGCAGTAGCGGCTTCCCGGCGTTCCCCGGACCGCGCGGCGCGAAGCGCCGTCGCGTGATCCGGGGTCCAGCGTTGCTTCGCGAAGCGTCATGACGGGTGCTCCAGTCCGCTCAGGGCAATACGGTCGTTCGCGAACCCACTCCTGGTCCCGGATCTTCGCTCGCTCCGCTCGCCCGTCGGGGACACGCGGGAGCATTTCGTCACTCGATCACCTCATCCGCCCGCAGCAGGACCGACTGCGGGATGGTGAGGCCGAGCGCCTTCGCGGTCTTGAGGTTGATCACGAGGCGGAACCGCGTCGGCTGCTCGAGCGGCAGATCGGCGGGCTTCCCGCCCTTCAAGATGCGCAGGACGAGGTTCGCACCGCGCTCGGCGGTTTCGTTCTCGTCGGGGCCAAAGGACATCAGGCCGCCATCGCGGGCAAAGGCACTCGTCTCGTAGATCGCGGGCAAGCGGTGCTCCGCGGCGAAGTCGAAGACGCGCTTGCGATTGAGGAAGGTGAGCGCATCGGAGACCATCAAGAGGCCGTCGGGCTGGTCGCGCTCCATCGCCCGGAACGCATCCCCGAAATCATCGGGCTCGCGCACGCCCAAGGACTGGACGGTGACGCCCAATTCCTTCGCCGCCGCCGCGGAGGCCTCGTAGCGCATCGTCATCCCGAGATCCTTGGCGTTCCACAGCATCGCCACGCGCTGCAGCTTGGGGGCTGCCTCCTTCAGGTACTCAAGGCGCTTCGGCGCGAGCTCGGCGGCCACGTCGGAAATGCCGGTGACATTGCCGCCCGGCCGGTTGAGGCTCGCGACGAGATGCGTCTTTACCGGATCGCCGCTGCCGAAGATCACGGTCGGAATCGTGCTCGTGCCTTCCTTCGCGGCTGCCGCACCGGGGTAGCTGAAGGTGACGATGACATCGACCTTCGCCGCCACCAGCTCCGCCACCAGCCCCGGGAGGCGTTCGTAATGCCCCTCCGCCCCGCGTTTGACCAGCTCGAGATTGGCGCCGGCGGTCAAGCCGCTCTGCGCGAGCTGGCGCGTGATTTCTTCCGTCAGCCTGCCGGGGTTCGTGCCGGGCGCGAAGCCTCCCGGGCTCAGGAAGCCGACGCGGTAGAGCTTGCCGGTCTGCGCCAGCGAGAGGGGCGCCAGAAGGAGCGCGGCGGCGATGATGGGCAGAAGGCGATGCAGTTTCATTCGATCACCTCGTCGGCGCGTGCGAGCAGCAACATCCGATGATCTCCGCCAATGGCAGCGCCCCTCAAGTCAGTCCGTCTTCATCATGAGGACCGTGAAGTCGCCGCGGTAGATGCAGCTCGGCGCGCGAATGCGCGGCATGATTCTGTTGCCGAAGCGGGAGGCACACAGCGATCACGCAGCGTCATAACACCATGGCCGATGATACGCTTCTGCCCTTTGAGCTGCCAGCCGTAGCGCTCGCCGCGGTGATCGATAACGGGATGCGGCAGGCCGCCGGGACGGCAGAACCTGCATTTCATCGATCACCGGGCCCCTGCTGCGGGCGATCGACGGTGCCGTCCGTCCGGAAGGATGCACTCTGCGCCGGCTCGCACTATAAAGCATAGCACCCGCGGCCGAGGCCGCCATGGAGCCGAGCATGAGCATCTGCAAGACCGGAGCCGACCACATCCAGTCGCTCAAAGACGGGCGGGCGGTCTATCTCGACGGCGCGCGCGTCGAAGACGTGACCATTCATCCGGCGTTCCGCAACGCGGTGCAATCGGCCGCCTCGCTCTACGATTTTCAGGCCCGTCCGGAGAACCTCGAGCTGATGACCTTCGTGCCCGACGGCGCCAACCGCCGCATCAATCGCTCCTGGCAGATGCCCCGCGATTACGAGGAGATGGTGCTGCGCCGCAAAGCCATGCAGGCCTGGGCAGGGGTGTCCTACGGGTTCCTGGGCCGTTCGCCCGACCATCTCGCCTCCTCGTTCGTCGGCCAGCGCATGGGGCTCGAGGTGTTTCGCCGTCACGGCGAGGAACGCGCCAAGGCGCTCGCGGGCTATTTCGATTACATCAGCCGCAACGACCTCTATCTCACCTATGTCATCGTCAACCCGCAGGCCGATCGCTCCAAGGACTCGGGCGAGCAGGTGCCCGACCTCGTCGCCCGCATCGTCGACGAGGACGGCGCCGGGATCACGCTGCGCGGCGCGAAGATGCTGGGCACCAGCGCCATCCTGGCCAACGAAGTGTTCGTGGCGAACCTGCAGCCGCTGAAATCGGGCGAAGAGGACCTGGCGTTCTCCTGCGCGCTGCCGATGAACGCCAAGGGATTGCGCGTGCTCTCGCGCAAGTCCTACGAAGCCGCGGCGAAATCCGTCTACGACAACCCGCTGTCCTCGCGCTTCGACGAGAACGACGCGCTGATCTATTTCGACGACGTCAAGGTGCCCTGGGACCGGCTGTTCGTTCATCGCGACGTCGACATGTGCCGCGCGCAATTCCACGACACCGCCGGCCACGTCTATCAGAATTATCAGGCACAGGTCCGGCTCTCGGTGAAGATCAAGTTCCTGATCGGGCTCGCGCGCCGCATCACCGAATCGATCGGCACCATCAACATTCCGGCGGTACGCGAGCAGCTCGGCTATCTCGCCGCGCACGCCGGCATGGTCAATGCGATGCTGGCCGGGATGGAAGCGGCGGGCAACCATTGGGGCGAATATTACCTGCCCAACCGGCACTACATGTATTCCGCCCAGGTGCTGACCCAGGAGCTCTACCCGCAGCTGATGAATCTCCTGCGCGAGCTCGCCGGCGGGGCGCTGATCATGCTGCCCTCCTCGGTGCTCGACTTCGCCAATCCGGAGCTGAGAGCCATCATCGACAAGACCCAGCGCTCGCCGTCGATGAGCCCGGAGCGCAAGGTGAAATTCCTCAAAGCCGCGTGGGACGCCATCGGCTCGGAATTCGGCTCGCGCCATACCCAATACGAGATGTTCTACGCGGGAGCGCGCTTCGTCACTACGGGCCACAGCTTCCGCACCTTCGACTGGGACGGCGCCACCGGGATGATCGAGCAACTGCTCTCGACCTACGATCTTGCCGGCGCGCTCGAGGCACCGCGCCCCTGACCCGGGCACCATTGTGCAAGGCCCGGGGCATGGGCATCGCGGTCCGTGCGTCTCATTCGGCATTCCCGTTATGATCGTTGCAATTTGACGCACCTTTCCCCGCGCCGTGCTTGTGAGCTGGTTCATGCTCGCGCCGGATCGAACGGACCATGATGGCGACACTCCAGAAGGAGGATTCGTCATGGTCCGGAAAGTACCAAAGCGTAGACATGGCGGTTCCACTGGTCGACGTGTCGAGAACCGCCTCGCCGACGACTGGCCCGTCTACGTCGCCTTCTTGCCCGCTGTCCTTGCGTCCGCCGCGATCGGGATCACGGCAGCATTCGCGCTCGGGACGGTCGGTTCGTGGCACCAAAACCCTGCGGACGCTGCAGGCGTGAAAGCGACGACAGGGGCCGACGATTATGTCGAGCAATTGGCCAAGATGGGAATCGCGCACCTTCCCCGCTACGAGCCTTCCACGGTCGTGCACCGTGCCGATCCGCGCGGCGGTCCGCTGCCGGTGACGCAATTGGCGCGCGGCTGCGTGCTGCTGGGATAACGAGGTGCGATGCCCGCTTTGAGAGCGCGCTCGCGCGCGGCCCTCTCGTGATGGCCGGGTTTGTCCCCGGCCATCACGCTTGCGTGGATAGGGGTTAGGCGGTGAGTACCGGCAGGACCTGGTATGGTGGGCCAGGAGTTACCGGAATGGGCATGACGCGGCGGCAGCTCACGACTCTGCTCGGCTGGGCGGCAATTCTCGGCTCCCGTGCCGCGCCGGCATGCGCACAATCCGAGGCAGCAGCCAAGATCCGGGTCTACGAGGTCTTCAAGGGCGACCGACTGGTGCTGACGGTCAGCAACGAGCCTGGCCCGCTCCTCAGCACCGCGCTCCCGCCACCGGGGCGGAAGCCCATGCCACACCCCTTCCTCAGCGCCTCAGCCCATGCCCCCGAGGAGGAGCCCAGGCTGCGCGAGATCCTGGACCGCGCCGAAAATTTTCCGGATTTCATCGCGCGGCTGCGGGCTGCCGGCTACACCTTGCGCGAACGAACGGCTCCGGGATCGAACCGCTAGCTTGCATCCCGCGTGGACCTCGGCTGACTCGATCCTTTAGACTGACGCAACGCGAGCCTTTTCGCGCAGCACTTTCGCGGGACAGCCATGCTGAGCTTCGAGCGATACATCGACGGCGGATCCGACCGGGTCGAGACGGCGATCCATACGCTGGTCGTGGCGGGATGGACCGGCCGCGACGAAGCGGCGCTGCGGCATCACATCGAGGAACTCGCGGCAATTGGCGTGCCGCGGCCCTCCTCGGTTCCCGTGTTCTATCGCGTCAGCGTGTCGAACCTCACGCAGGCCGATTCGATCGAAGTGCTGGGCCCGGATACGTCCGGCGAGGCCGAGCCGGTCCTTCTGGCCCTGCCGGACGGCCTCTGCCTCGGCTTGGGCTCCGACCACACCGATCGCAAGGCGGAGACCCTGGGGATTGCGCTTTCCAAGCAACTCTGCGCCAAAGTGGTCGGGCGGGTGCTGTGGCGACTTGACGAGATTGCCGATCGCTGGGACCGGCTGATGCTGCGTTCGTTCGCGACGATCGCGGGGAAACGCGTGCTCTATCAGGAGGGGCCGTTAGGAGCGATACGCAGCCCCGCGGATCTCCTGGCACGATGGCAGGACGGCGCGATCGAGCCCGGCACACTCATGTTCTGCGGAACGCTGGGCGCTATCGGCGGAATCCGGCCGGCGAGCCGCTTCGAGATGGAGCTCGAGGACCCTGTGCGCGGTCGCTCGATGCGGCACGGCTATGAGGTGCGTGCGCTCCCCGTGGTGAGTTGACGCGAAGCCGGACCCTTGCCTGGCAATCTCGGTTACGGCAGGTAAATCCAGGGTGTTCGTCCCCAACGGGCATCCTCGAAGGCAAGCGGGAGTTCGTTCGATGGCATCCGTGGGCGGCTCGAAAGTATCCCCTGGCGTGCAGCCGAAGCCGGAGGACTACGATTACGATCTCGACCGGGCGCTCGCCTCGGTGGTGAGCCTGCACTCGATCGTGCCCGGCGACGCTTTCACCGCGGAAACGCTCGGCACCGAGCGCGGCGGCAACGCGGTGTTGATCCGCGAAACCGTGGCGCTGACCATCGGTTACCTGATCATGGAAGCCCAGTCGATCTGGCTCACTACCAACGAAGGCAAAGTGGTTCCCGGGCATGTGCTCGCCTACGACCAGGAGACCGGCTTCGGATTGGTGCAGGCGCTGGGGCGCCTCGACCTGCCGGTGCTGGCGCTGGGGCGATCGAGCGCGGCGCCGGTCGGCGAGCGCGTCGTCGTGGCCGGGGCCGGCGGACGGCAGCACTCGGTGGCAGCGCGCATCATCGCCAAGCAGGAATTTGCCGGAAATTGGGAATATGTGCTCGACGAGGCGATCTTCACTTCCCCGGTGCATCCCAATTGGGGCGGTACGGCGCTGATCGGCCCGGGCGGCGACCTGTTAGGTGTCGGATCGCTGCAAATCCAGCAAGGCTCCGAACGGGCCTCCCCCGATCACCTCAACATGATCGTGCCGATCGATCTGCTCCAGCCGATCCTGGACGACCTCCTCACGCTGGGCCGGCCCAATCACCCGCCGCGGCCGTGGCTCGGGCTTTACGCCACCGAGATCGAGGACAAGGTCGTCATCGTCGGGCTTGCCAATCGCGGGCCGGCGGAGCGCGCTGACTTGCGGGCCGGCGACATCGTGCTCGCGGTCGCGGGCACCGAGGTGAGCGAGCTGGCCGGCCTGTTTCGCCGGATCTGGTCGCTCGGCCAGACCGGGGTCGAGGTGCCGCTGCTGATCTACCGCGACGGCCGCACCTTCGAGGTGCGCGTGCCGTCCGGCGACCGCAACCGGTTCCTCAAAGGACCGAGCCTGCATTGAGCAGGCGGGCCGGCGTGGTCAGCGGAACCACCAAGGCGGGGCGGACCAGTGTCGGTAGGTCGGAGTGCCTCCATACGGGGCATACGCATATCCCGGCGCATATCCCGGGCCAACCGTTTTGGGCTCGTCGTTCCCATCCCGCCCTCTCCGGCCGGTTCGCTTGTGCTTGTGCGCCAGCTTGCTCGTCTCTGGCCGATCAGGATCGTTGACGGCGGATTTTTCGGCGGGGGCGGCAGGGACGGCGGCGCCAGTGGTGATCTCGGGTTCGCTCGAGACGCCGGCGGCCGGGGATCGCGCCGTTTCGTCGCCTTGGATCCCCGCATTCGAACCGGAGGCGTGGGCGCGGCCGCTCAAAGGCACCGCGGAAACTTGCTCGGAGGAGACTTGCCTCAAATCGGGGACCGTTTCGGCTGCGACGGCTCTCCGCCGGACGTCAGCCCGGGGTTCCACCCCTTGCGCCGCCTGCGCGCGCGCCGGCGCCGCTGTGCCGCTCGTGAAATAAGCGCCCGGTTCACGCAGGGGCGCCGAATCGGGCGAACCCATGGGACGGAACGCAAGGAAAGCGGCGCCCACGAGCACCACGGTACCCGCGGCGGTCACGAGGGCATTCACGCCCGAGCGCACAGCGCCGCCTTGCCGGGCCCGCAAAGCGTTGCGGCCGGCTCGCCGCAGCGCGCGCACGCGCCAATGGCCGCGGCTCGTCAGCTCGTACCTTCCGCGGCTCCGGTTCCACACCAAGAGGCCCTGCTTAGCCGCTGTGGTAACCAACGCCAGGCGCTCACCGCGCCTGGCAGGAAAGCCGTCGAGATTTCCGTGTGTCTTGATATGTTCCATGGCAGCGCCGATCCGCAGCGCTTCCAGATCCATGGCGGGCGATGTTCGCGGGGAAGTTTTCGACAGGGGCACGATGCCCATGGCCAGACCTCGGTCCGCCCCTCGGAAGCGAGCCGCCCGGGAGCCGCATGGCCTACCCGGACAAGTTCAAGGAAGGAGCGCGGCAGATTATCAATCGTCGAGCGGCCGACCGGTTCCGTCTGGCGGCCAAAATCAGATGAAAAACGTCAAGGCGCGACCGTGATCGGCCGTCTGCTCATGACGATCAGCAAAACATAGACCACAAGCGTCAAGATCAGGCTGAGCACGAAACCCGGGGCGCCGAAGTATTCCATGCTCAATCCGGTCGCCAAGGGTCCCGTCAGCTCGCCGAGACCGCACATCGAGACGAAATAGCCATTGGCCGTGGAGATGCCGACGCCACGGTAGGACTTCACGATAGAGATCAGACCGATGGTGTAGAGCCCTTCCAGCAGCCCCCCGAGGCCGAACGCGACGCCGAACGCAACCGGCTTCACGCTCATGATCGCCGGCAGGAGCGCCAGCAGGAAGATCGAGCCGATGCCGCACAGCAGCAGGAGCGCTCGGGGGTCGCGTCTCGACGCCGAAAACCCCAGCGGGATTTGCAGCACGATCGCCCCGATGGTGGCGAATACCGCGAGCACCACGGCGTGCATGTAATCGTAGCCGCTCAGCACGCTATAGACCGACAGCATCGCCATCCCGCCGTTGTCGGCGACGCCGAACACGAACGCGGACACGAACGCGATGGGCGCCAAGCGCAGCGTGGTGAAGGTGGAGCTGCGAACGACGGGCGCCAGCTCCTCGCCCCGCTTCAGGCAGGCGACGATCGGTCCGGTAGCGAGCCAGAACAGCAGGGAACCCCAAAGCAGCGGGGTCGAGCCCTGGATGCCGATCATGGTTACCAGCAGCGGGCCGGCGGCGGTGCCGGCGGCGAGCGCCGTCGCATACCATCCGACGATTCGCCCGCGGTTGCCGGCATCTGCGCGTGAGATGATGAGGGACTCGCTCGCGGTGAACAGCAGCGCGAGTCCCGCCCCGAACACGAAGCGCACGGCGTTCCAGATCGCAAGCTCGCTGAGCGAAATGAAGGCGATCAGCGCCATGCTCGACAGCAGCGCGCCGGCCAGGATGGCGGCGCGAACGCCGCAAAATCCGATGACGTGTTTGGTGACCGGAGCCGCGAAGGTGATTCCGAGGGCTTGAATCGCCACACTGGTTCCGATCTCCAACCCCGAAAGTCCCATCGCCTGCATGCGAAGGTTGAGCAGATGCATCGAGAGGTTGGTCGCGAAGCCCACGACCGCCGCCGCCGCGATGAACCCGGTGATCGGGATCAGGCGGGCGTCGCCTCGCGTCAGGAACGGGACGTCACCGCCAGCCGCCAGATTTGCGACACGGGGCCGGTAAGCCTCGCAGGGTGGCGAGGCTGCCAATCCGAGCCTGATATGGTTCGCGACCGCCATTGCCGATCACGCCCGAATTGGAGTTTCCATCGATTTCCAGCGCGGCACGCCTTGTCATCGAGGACCCTAGCAGGGAACCCATTCCTTTTTCGTAAGATGCATCTCAACATACTGGGGCTTTGGTTCGCGCCTCGTTAACCCAACGCATCATTTTCCGGACCGACCGATGCGCCGACCTCCGATCATCGAAGCAATGAATGCGGCCGCGACCGCCCAAATATTCCGCGACTCCCTGGCGACCAAGGGAGCGGGATTTTGCGTGTCATGAAACCGGCATTTCGGCGTGTAGCGCTCGATCGGCGCCGGATACTGATGCTGTGCCGCTCGACAGATGAGGTGAACCGCCGCCGCTCGACCGAACATGACGGGATCTCCGCAAAGCCGTGTTTCCGGTTGCGAGCATACGGTCGGATGTTTTGACGACAGCCAAAAAGATTTTGGAAATTTGCGACGAATTGGTTGATGCTTTTTTCAATGCCGCGCATCTTAAAAGCACGACGGGAACCGCGCGGCGGCGGGATTATGGTTAAATGATGTTGAATCGCTCGCGCTCCATGTCCAAAGATTGCATAGCATTTGATTAAATCGGCAGCGATAGAATTAGGTTCGTACAGTTGGAAAAGCCAACCAGCCACGGGCTATCGCCATGTCGAACCACATTCGATCGACCATCGGGAATCACAGCCGCGTTGCCCCGATCGGGCAGTGCCGGGCGCATGTGTTTTTGGGCGCCCTCGATCTGCTCCGTCGCTTCCGAGCGAGCGAGAGCGGCAACATCGCCATCATCGCCGCGATCACGCTGCCGCTGACGGCGGGCGCGATCGGCGTCGCTATCTCCTATTCGACCGTGAACGCGGTCCGCAGCGACATGCAAGCGGCTCTCGACGCCGCGGTTCTCGCCGGCGCCGCCACGCTCGACACGATCGGCGGCTCGGATCCGATTACGACCGCGAATGACGTCTTCGCCGGCAACACGAGCAAGTTCGTGAACACAGAGGCAACGAAGATCGCCGCCAGCTTCACCGTAACCGACCCGACGGTTTCCGGAACGGCCTCCGGTTCCGTGGTGAACCCGTTCAGCGGTCTGATCGGCCCCAAGACGATCCCGGTCAATATCAAGGCCGCGGCCACGAAGCTGACGACCCCGATCTGCGTGCTCGGATTGAACGGGCTCGACAACGGCTCGTTCGACATCAACGGCAGCAAAGCCACGTTCACGGCCAGCTGCGCGGTCCAGGCCAATACCAACAGCAAGTCCGGCATGTCGGAGGAAGGGCAGCCGACCGCAACGGCCAAGAAGTTCGGCGTGACCGGCGGCCACAAGGGCGACTCGTTCTCGCCGACGCCGGTGGACGGTTCGGCCCAGGTTGCCGATCCGTATGCCTCGACCCCGTTCCCGAGCTCGACCCCGTGCACCGGCAAGTACACCGGCAATGGGCACGGCTTGGACATCAATTACGATACCACCCTGCCGCAAGGCACCTATTGCGGCGGCGTTCACATTTACGCCAGTGCCCACGTCACCCTGCAGCCGGGCACCTACGTCATGAAGGACGGGCCGTTCTGGACGGACGGCAGCGCGGTCGTCACCGGCGACCAGGTGACGATCGCCCTGACGGGTACGGGCGCCGCGCTGCAGATCTGGGGCGATTCCAACGTGACGCTGACCTCGCCGACTTCCGGCACCTATATGAACATGCAGTTCATGCAGGACCCCAGCGATGCCAGCTCGCGAGGCCTTTGGGATTCGATCGGCGGCAGCAGCGGCGGCCAGGGCGGCAGCGCCAAGCTGACGTTCGACGGCGTCGGCTATTTCCCGACCCAGAACTGGTGGGTATTCGGCAATGCGGTGGTGAATGCCAATTCGCCCACCATGGCCGTCGTGGCCGACAAGATTTGGACGCAGGGCAGCGCTTACGTCAGCGTCACCAATCAGAATCCCCGTAATTTGCCGGTCACGCCCCCGCCTCAAGCCGGGTATGGGGTCAAGCTGATCTACTGAGGCGTTTCGCGCGCCGGGTCAGAGATAGAAACCGGTCTTGATGCGGAACTGGTGGCGCTCGTGGTTGATCGGATCGAGACGGGCGCCGGACCCGCCGGCCGCCTTGCCGGCGAGCTGTTCCGACCATGCGGCGGCGACATACCCCTTGCCGGCGAGGGACAGATAGAGGGTCGGGCCGGCGTAAACCGCCCAACCGAGGAATTTCTCGAAGAAGGCACCATCGTGGATCGTGAGATTGCGTAGTTCGGCCCCGACGAACACGTTCTCGCCGACACGCCCTGCGACCGCCGCCGAGGCCTCCAGACTGGAGGTGCGCTCGGTCTCGCGGCCGGTGGCATTGAGCTCCGGCGTATAGGCCAGGTTCACGGCGCCGAATACCCGCCCGGGAACCAGGGCCACGTCGGCCAGCACCCTCAATTCCGAGCCGACGATCTCCCGGCCGATCCCGTCGACCCGCAGCGCGCGCTGCCAATAGGGCGCGGCCTCGACCGAGAGCCCGATAGCACCCTGTGCCCGGTCGAGGATCTGATGCTTGATTCCGATCGATGTGCCGAACGCGACCGAGCTCGCCGGCCCACTGGGAGGATTGGCAGCCACGCCGCCGGCTTGCTCGTATTCCGAGACTGCCTCGATCCAGATATTGGTGCGATCGGTCGGCGAATAGCCGTAGCCCGCGCTGCCGCGGAGCGCCGCGTAATTGGCTTCGCGCCTCGACAATCGGCCGATCGAATCGGTGTAGACGGTCCGGCCCCCCTGCTCGTCGACGTCGCTGCCTTCGGTGAAGCCGAAGATGACCCAAGTGTTTACGCGATCCTGTTCGCCGGTCGATGCTTTCTTGCGGCGCGGCTGTTCGGCGCGAGCCGGCCCGGCATCATCGCGAGATTGGGCTTTGCCGGTCGATGTGCTCGCATGGCCCGGAGAAACCGGCATCGGCGACCTGGTCGGTCTTGCTTTCTCGCAATCTCGAGTCGGCGCGCCCATTGCCGCTGTCCAAGCAGCGCCGTCTGCGGCGGCCGCAACCGTTCCCCGCAGCTCTTCCAGGCCCGGCATTCCGCGACCGGCCCCGGCCAGCGGCGCGCCCGTGTTTTCGGCGCCCCACGCCGGAGCCGCCAGCGTCAGGACGACGATTGCGCCCAGGAATCGCAGATTAGGAAGCAGCAGGTCTGGATCATGAAGCATCAACGTTGACGAAAATGTCTAGTTGGTCAAGGAGCCGACTACCGGAACGCGACGCCAATCCGATCGGCGCTCCTCCATTTCACCGTGCAGGAGCGGACAACCGGATCAAGGGGGATCACGAGATCGAATGCCTCCGGTATCCCCACCACGCTGGCCACCTGCAGGCAAGCGCCGGCGTCCGACAGATTGCGGACGGTGCAATCGACCACACACGTTTTATGATTGAAAATGATCTTGCCGGCTTTGAGCGTCCGCTGACGTTCCTGCCTGCGCCGGTTTTCCATCGACGCCTCGCGAGAGCCGATCACCTCAGGATCGCGGTTGCGTTGCGCCCGAAGCGCACCACGCTCACGCTGTCGGCGCGGTCGAGCTTGCCGCCGCGCGAGTTGTCGTCGGCGGCGCCCGCTTCGAGCTCGCGCAGCCCGCGCAGCATCAGCGAGAGCGAGCCCAGGCGCCGGGCCAGCGCCAGCGTCTCCGCCTGCGGGGGAGCAAGCTCGAGCGTCGCGATCTTGCCGATGACCACCCGCTGGCCGTTCTTCTCCTCCACCGTCTGATCGATGGCAAGCACGCGCACGTTCGTCAAAATGGTTTCGCTGTGAAACGCATCCTCGCCGTTGGATTTTTCCAAACGAGTGAGAATGACGTCGACGTGATCGTTCGGCAGCATGAAGCCGCCCACGCCCGCCTCCGGCGAAATGTCGGTGGAGATGGCACGCATTCCCGGTCGGATCATCGCCGCCATGTAGCCGGCGCCGTCGGCCCGGATCAGCTTGGCCTTGAGGATCGGCTCGCCGCTGACGAAGCTGGCTCGCGTGATGGACCCGGCGACCTGGTTGATCGCGCCCGGGTTGTCGGTCTGATGGAAATACTCGGAGCTCGCCGCCGTCGCCGGCCAGGGCTGCCATTGCAGCTGATCGGCGCTCAGCCGGCGCCCGATTTCGATGTCGGCCTTGGCGACGAGAATGTCGACCGTCGCGACTTGCGGCGGCGCGGGCGGCGGCGCGACAGGCTCGCCGGACCGCATCACCAGCGCGGCGGCAACTCCGCCGGCGCCCAATGCCAGCACCAGCACTGCGATTTGCGCGCGCCTCATACGCAGTCTCCGTTCCAGATCCCGGGGAGTGGATCAAACAAACGTCAATGCATGGTTAAGAAATCGGCTCGGCGGGCAATTCGGCGCGCAGGCGTCGCGGCGCCGGCTCGCTCCACATCCGCGTCGGCGATCTCGGTCGCGCGGCGGGGCCCGGTGTTGCCCCCGCCCAATTCTCGGCGTCGGTATGATTAAATTAACATTAATTTCGGCCCGTCCTCCCGCTGCCCGCGCACCGGACATACACTCCCAAGACCCAAATGCCGGACTGCGCCGGACGTGGACGAGCGGACAACGGCGAGCCCCGAACGGCGCAGGAGCGGATACCGTCTTCGGCTCGATGCGGAGAGGGTCTCCCGGCCTGCAGTCGTGCGCCTGCCGGGAACGGCGCTGGAGAGGGCCGCGTGACCCTGACCAAATCGCCTGAAGCGACCGCGCGTCTGAGGGTGGGATCGGCCGCCCATCTGCTTTCCGCGATCAAGGCCTGGCGTGCCGACCAGAGCCACAGCTCGCTCGCGCAACGGGCGGCCGGTGCGGCGTTCTTGATCCGTCTCGCGAGCGCGGCACTGGTTTATCTCACGCAGATACTGCTCGCGCGCTGGTTGGGCGACTTCGAGTTCGGCATCTATGTCTATGTCTGGACCTGGGTGTTGGTGGTCGGCGGTGTCGTCGATTTCGGGCTGGCATCCGCGGCCCAGCGCTTCATTCCCGAATACTCCGAGTCCGCCCGATGGCCGCTGCTGCGAGGGTTCTTGTCCGCCAGCCGCTGGCTCACATTGGCGATTGCGAGCGCGATCGCGGGCCTGGGTTGTTTGGCGATATGGCTGGCAGCGACCCGGATCGACCGGCACGAGATCGTGCCGCTGTATCTCGCCTGTGCCTGCTTGCCGCTGTTCGCATTGACTGGAGTCCAAGACGCGATTGCCCGCTCGTACAATTGGATCACCCTCGCCCTGGTCCCTCCCTATGTTCTGCGCTCGCTGCTGCTTCTGGGATTCGTGGGAGCAGCCTACGCGGCCGGCTTCGCCAATGACGCGACAACGGCCATGACTGCCGCGGTGATCGCGACCTGGATCGCCGGGATCGCCCAGCTGTTGCTGCTCGCTCGCCGACTGGGCCCCGAGCGGCGGAAAGGCACGACGCGCTATGAAGTGCGGACCTGGCTTTCGACCGCAATTGCCATATTCATGGTCGAGGGATTCTATCTGCTGCTGACCAGCGTCGACGTGCTGCTGCTCCAACAATTCCGCCAGCCGAACGAAGTGGCGATCTATTATGCCGCCGCGAGAACCCTCTCACTCGTCGCGTTCGTGTATTTCTCGGTTTCCGCCGCAACCGCGCACCGCTTCTCGCAATATCACGCCAGCGGCGAGCATGAGCGGCTTGCGGATTTTATCGCCCAGTCGATCCATTGGACCTTTTGGCCCTCGCTCGCCGCGACCGCCGTGATCCTCGCGTTCGGGTATCCGTTTCTTTGGTTGTACGGGCCGCAGTTCGTCGGCGGATATCCGCTGATGTTCATCCTCGCCGTCGGACTGCTCGCGCGCGCGGCGGTCGGGCCGGCCGAGCGCCTTCTCAGCATGGTCGGTGAGCAACGCGCTTGCGCGCTGGTCTATATGGCGGCCTTCCTGACCAATATCCTGGGCTGTCTCATTCTGATTCCCCGCTTCGGCATGTACGGGGCGGCAATTGCGACGTCGAACGGGATCATCGTCGAATCCACGCTGCTGTTCTGGGTATCCAAGCATCGCCTCGGCCTGCATCTGTTCGTCTGGGGCCGGGGACGACGGGGAGTGCCCTGAAGCGGGAGGTTGATGACGTTCGCCTGTGAGCGCCGTCGCCTGCGTCATGGCTTGAACCCGCCCGAGCGATCCGACCGCTATGGTGATGCGTCGGCATTGAGCATCGCGCCATCACGCCCGGCGCGCATCGCCGACCCGATCGGCGGCCGTGCCGCCTGGACGACACCCCATATGACCCCGATGACCAGGTAATAGTGACGCCAGTGCTGCACGTCGATGAAATAGCTCTCGGCCACTTCGCCGACGAAGAACGCATAGACGGCGATCGTGGTAGCTTGCCACGGCGCGCGGATGAATACTTGCCGCAGCCCGATCCACAGCGTGACCAGCACGAGCGCGAGAAAGCTGCAACCGCCGAGCCAGCCGCCGGCCGTGAATGAAAGCAGGAAAGAATTATGCGGATCCTCTGAAAAATATTTCGAGAACTGCAGGGGGCCTATCCCCATTGGATGATCCAAGACCATCAGCGCGCCGAGAATGTGGCGTCCGAACCGGCCGGTATGCCCGGCGTCGTAGCTCTGAATCAAGCTGGCACGCTCCTCGAACAGACTGGTGACTTGATCGAGCGACAGGAGCGCGACGATGAAAGCCGCAATGACAATCGTGCCGAGCAGGGCGGCGATCAAGATTCGCATGCGCTCAACTCTTGAGCGCGTCGTGACATAAGTAAGATACAACATGAGCAGTGCCGAGGCGCAAAAATGGCCCCAGGCACCGCGCGAGAAGCTCAGGAAAAGACCGGCGGCGATCATGAGCGCGACCGCGGTGTTGCGCAGAATGCCGCGCAGGCCGCCGAACATGATCCGTTGCAGCATGATGAGAGCCGGCAGGATCAGGAACGCCCCGAACACGTTGGGGTCCTTGAAGGTGGCGCGCGCGCGCTCCGCGCCGATGAAGCTCTCCCAGCCCGGGATGAGCTCGAAATAGCCGAACACCGCGATCGCCGAGGTGACCAATGCGCCGACGATATAGCCGCGCATCAGGATCTCGATGCGTCGCGCGGTATCCTCGACCAGTGCCATCGCGAAGAACAGCGCAGTTGCGGAAAGATAGCAGGAGACTGCCGTCCACTTGGCCGTGCCCGGAAAGTCGATGACGGGGATGAGCGAGAGGATGAAGCCGATGTTGTAGAAGACGAGCAGGAACATCAGCGGGAGGTGTCCGGCGCGCAGCGTGAGGCCGGTCGCCACGAAAACGATCACCGCGAGCATGAACAGGAATTCATACGGCGCCGGCTCGACCATCACGAAGCCGCCGGATACCCCGATCAGCCACAACGTGCTCAGGCGCAGGCGGTCGAGGAATGCATCGCGCGTCGCGTTTGATGCCGCGCACGGTCTGGCGTAAGCACCGGAGGCCGCGAACACCATCAATCGGCGGGCTCCGTTGGAGCGGCGCGAGCGGGGTGCGCGGCAAGATTTGGCGATCGAATACTGGCGACCAGTTCCCGCATGATCTTCCGTTTGCGGAGCCGAAGCGCGCACCCGAGTGCGCCGAGGCCGGGCTCACCGTCCCGGTCGAGCGCCCTCTTCACGGCTCGCGCGATCCTCGCGTCCAACCCGATTCGACGAAAGACCTCGCTCCAGACCTGTGATTTCACCCGATCAGGGTTTACGGCCAGTTAATTCGCGCCCGCGACATCGCGCCGATCAGATTTGCCGCCCACCTCCGGTCTGCCGCTCGCAACACCTCCATGAATAGATCATGATCGCGAGCCGACCTCGTTCCGTCGCATTGTCGACCCTCCGGGTGCGTGATCGCGCGTGCGATCTCGAGCAGGCCGCGCTGAAAAGGCGCATGGACGATCCGACAGCCGAGCAGCCGCGCCTGGCGTGCGCAACCGATATTGGCCGGTGCGAAACTGCGTGTGGCAACGCGAAACATCGTCAGATCCGCTTCTTGGTCGCCGACCGCGACCGTCTCAGCGTCGGCTCCCAGGACCCAATCGCGCATCGCCGATAGGCCGCTGCCCTTGTCGACGTCCTTGGCCACGATCGTGGTATCGATGTTCGTGTGATGGAAGCAAAGGCGATCGAGGCCCAAATCCGTCATCAAATGCTGTACGAGCAGGCTCGGCAGCGGGGCCAGAGCGGCATCGCCAACTCCGTGCGAGCGTAACGCTTTGATCAAAGTGGCAAGCAGGCCGCGCGGCTTGTCCTGATACGTGAAAGCCCGAATCGAATATTGGTGACGATCGTCGAGGAACACTCCGGGTATCCGCTGTAAGTTGCGTCGCAACTCGTCGAGCTGGCGCACGGCCTCTGGACTGATCAGAGTTCGCCCGCGCCGATGCACGGCGTCCCAAAGATAACTGCCGTGTTCGGCGACGCCGCCGGCCAGGGAGTATGTTCGGCAGTAGGCTTTCACTTCGGCAACCGAGCGCGCGGTATTCACCGCGACGGAGAGTTCGTGGACGTTCAGCAGTCGGAGGGCCTCCATGCCTGCCGCCGTGGTGCAAGGAAAGCCGAATAGCCGCCGATCGATGACGCCGTCGATGTCCAGGGCAACCAGCGGCGAACGCCAGCGCGGCTCCGCGGCCGACCGACAACGATCGCCGCAGTATCGCGCGGTCTGGACCGTCAGAAAATGCCAGGCGCACATGAAGCGCCGGTGGACTGCTTGCTGCCCCTCGGCAATGCGTGCCTTGCCGAACAGGTGCTCTTGCGCCTGCTTCATCGCCCAGAGGCCGGCGAGCAACTTGTTCATGAACAGCCGTTGCTCCACGCCGACGTCTCCTGACTCCTCGACGTATCGCCGGATCAACCTGTCCTCCTCCTCGCGCGAGAGCTCGAGGTTCAGGATCGTATCCGCCAAATCGTAAGCCGGATCGATCACGTTCAGCTCTTCCTTGCCGAGACCGTGGTGCTCGTAATCGGTCTTAAGCGGTCCGTGCGGTCCGACGATCCATTTGGCGCGTTGCATATTGCCGTCGATGAGCGTGGGCAGCGGACAGGGCAGCCGGCGCAACGCGCCCCCGAGACGTGCTTGCATCAGCATGTCCGTGCCGATCGCGCCGTAGGCCTTGCCGAGCACCTTCGCCAGCAAGCGAAGGCCGTTGTCCTGCCGCGGCAGATCCATGTCGGCGACCGCCTCGGTTTCGAGAGCGAGGCAGCGGGCCCTCGCGGCCACGTAGGAAGCCGCGGTGTCGATCCATTCCTGGCGCTGCCCGTGGTCGGCGTGATCGAGCGCAGGCTGCGGGATCCATTCCATATAGAGGATGCCGTCGCGCAGCCCGAGAATGGGCGGGACGAAGCCGTTGAGCCGGTGCCCGGCCAGAAAACCGTGGTAACCCAGCCATCCCCAGCCGACGCTCTTGGCCAGGACGTAGCGGGTTTCTTCTTGCCCCCGATCGGTCTCCAGTCGAACTTCGAAGATACGCTTGAGCCGGGTGCTGCGCTCGTCGGAGGCGGCACTCTGCAGACGCGCGCTGAGCTCCTCCGCGCGACCGCTGACGACGACCCGTGCTGCGACGAAGTTCCGGGCTCGAAAGTACTCGGCCAATCGGCTTTCGACCGTTTTCGGATCCAGCAGCGCTCGCTTGTGCCACTGCTCGGGCTCGAGCGACACGACGACATCATCGGGAAGCGGCTTGAACCAATTGCGCCTCGCCGGGTGAGCGGGAACCAGGGCTCTTGCTTTGCCGCGACCGAATCCTGCCCGGCGAACAATCTCGAATGCAGTGAAGATGGTGCCGCCCGTGTGCGGCGCGTCATCCAGGATCAGGGCCGTGTACGCTTGCTCGGCATGGCGTTCCAGCTGCCGGCGTTCCCATCGTCCCGGGCCTTTGCTGGGTGCCAAGGTGAGCAACGAAACCGCGGCATAACCTTCCGCCTGGAGAAAGGCTTGCAAGAGCGGGGCAAAATAGGCGCCCGACGTGCGCAGCCCCACTAGCAGGATCGGCTGCGAGCGGTCGGGAAAGCGCCTCACGTAAGAGCGTCCGAGCGCCAGCACGTCGAGATGTGTCAGGTCGAGGCGGCGGAATGCAGAGGGGATGGCAATGCGCTCGGCTTGCAAATTGGCGGGCAGCGGCGACTTCAGCAGCATGGCCAGCTTGGCGCCGGTCTCGACGAAAGCGGTCGGCTCGGAGGCTTGCCCGGCCACCACGACGGAAAGAAAGTCGTTCAGACCGGCGAGCCAGGCGTTTCTCCAGCGACGAACCGGCGCCCGCGACCGCGGCCGCAGGCCGTCCACGACGTTGTCCGCCACCCATCTGGCGCCGCGCCCGAGCGGCATGGCCGCCAATCGCCACGGCAGTCGCAAGCCTGGCCCCCGCAGGTACTCGTCGACGGAATTGAGCAGTCCACAGGAAAGCAGAAACACGTTCGTTACGACTTCGCCGCACTGCCAGCCGCGCGGCGCGCTTGCCAGCCCGCCGATTTCGTCGCGCAGGCGATCGACCGCTTCGCGCACCGTCGGATGCGGGTTCAGACACCAGGCATGGCTTTCATAGAAATCCATCTCCGCTGGCAGCACGCCGTGCGGCAGGTGGCCTTCTTGTTGTTCTGGTTCGTACCTGAGCAGTTCAGGCGCAAGCATGCGCATCTCCTTGTCGGCGGTGCAGGCGATCGAATTGGACCTCGTGCTCCGTCGTCGCGCCCTCGGCCATCCTCACGATTACGCCTCCGCGCCTTGGGTTCCGGATGGAAACACAGCTGGATTTTCGGCCCGGCCGCGGACCTCCAGTTCAGCTCTCAAACCATCGAGCATGAAATCCATGCGCCGGACCACGACCTGTCTGAGAAGTCGGTGCCACAACCCGCGGAGTGACCACGACAGCTCGAGGATATTCCACAAGTGCGCCTGCGCGCAGGCGCGGATTTCGTGCAGCGCCTGCTGTTTCTCCTGCAATGGGCCGATCGTTTCCAGGAAAGTTCGCAAGGCGCTCTCGACGAAAATCTGTCTGCGCAACCGGGCAATCGGGTTTCCGATCATGTCCCTCACGTCCGTTCCCAGGTCGCGCAGGATATGGCCCAGCTCGAGCACGGCCGGACGGCGGCTCTTGTCGGGATCGTTGCAAACGGCGCAGCTCTCCAGCGTGCCCGGATCGATTAATGACATATTCCTGGCCTCGATGTCATAGAGGATGTTCTGCAGTGCCAGATCGCCGTGAAGCTGCCCACGCAACCAACTTTTCTGCATCGCGGCCACGAACGCGCGACCGATGCTTTCCAATACCTCGGGTGTCAGATCATCGTCTGTCGCAGCGCACGACTTGAGATCTTTTCCGGGAACCGTGGTCATGATCAGCGCAAGCGGTGATTGGCAGACGTGCAACGGCTTCGGGGTCGAGATCTTCCAGCCGCCGCAGGTCTGTTCGTGCAGCGCTGCGTGCAGTCGGGACAGCGAGTCGAATTGCGCGCCCACCATCTCGAGATTGAGGCCCGCCTCAGGCTTGTACAATTTGATCACCAGATTGTGGTAGGTGCGCCAGATCGGCTGTCGGTTCTTCGATTGGACCGCATAGACGGTCGCGTGGTCTCCCTCGCCGAGCCGTGCGATTGCCCAACCGCCGAGATCGAGGGTTCGCGTGAATTTCTGGAGCACTCGGATCGCTGGGGCGGGGTCACACGCCCGCGGAGTCAGTGTCAGAAATGCCAGCCACAGCCCCGCGGACCCGAACACATTGGCAATCAGCAACCCATAGGCAGCCCCCACCAGACCCCACTGGGCCATCAGCCCCCAGATCAGGACGACGGTGAGAACCGCCCCCACGACACCGACACCGACGATCGCACGAGGGCGCTCCATGGTTGCCAAGGCATTCGACGCGGGCATGCCGATCGCCGACGCAAACGTCGCGAAGGCCAGTACCGCGATCGTGTGACCATGTCCCTCGTATTCATTGCCGTGGTAAAGGAACCGCATCACCTCCTCGCCGGCCGACAGCACCAGCAAGCAGAACGCGAGCATCAGTGCACCGAGAAACAGCGAATCTCGGATGGTTTGGCGCCGCAGGGCCGTGCCCCCCCCCTCCTTCCAGGCCAACACCGATCTTGGCGTCAAAATATTGGCGAACCCGAACATCAGCGGGTTCACGAACGACACGACGCTCATGCACGCGGCATAAATGCCGGTAGCCGCCGCCCCGGCGATGACGACCATCAGCCAATAGGGGATATACCGTTGCGCCTGCACCGTTATGACTTGGCCGACGAACAGCCATTTTCCCAAACCCCAACTCTGTTTTGTCGCCGCCCACAACTGGCCGATGCGGATCACGAAGTCGGTGCGGGCGACGTACAGCCATCCAATAGCGGCCAGGCCACACGATATGCCGAGAGCCCCGCAGGCGGTGACGGCGGACATTCGCCCCGTCCACCCCAGCCACCCGAGGATGGAAACCTGGATGACGGCCACGGCGACATCCAGCCCGAGAGCTTGCGCCATCTGCAGATGCGTGAAGGCGAACCGCCGACCGAATTCGCGCAAGAGCCCGAACGGCATCACCGCCGCCAGCGCCCAGGTCATCGCCGTCACCTCCGGCGGAGCGCCACGTGCAAACAGACCCAAAGCCGTCACTGCCAGCAAGATGATGGCCACACCCGACAGCAGACCGCCTTGTGCCAACGAGCTGCCGGCGTGTTCGGCGGATGTTCCCAGCGGTCGGTGCCGCTGGATCGAGTAGGGAAGCGTGATCAGCGATCCCTGGATCGTGAACAACGATGCCAGCACGGAGACTGCGATCGCGTAGGCTCCCAGCTGGCTCGGATCGGTATAGCGGCCGACGAGAACCGTCGTCAGAAAGCTGGTCGCGCTGACCACCGCCTGGTCTGCCAATGCCAGGGCGTGAATTCCCGAGAGGAGCCGCAACAGACCGGGCCACGCCCATCTTCTCCCTGCTCGGCGCGTGCTCGCGGCCGCGGCTACCGAGGCTCTCCGGCTTGGCCTCGCCTCGGCGCTCGGCAACCCGGTACTTTCGATGCGTTTCCTTTGCATGTGCAGTGCACGACCCATGAACCCGTGGTGGGCGGGGTACGAAGTCCGCCACCCCGCGTGATGCAACCATCTCAACAAGATTGCGGCCCCCGTAACGATACTAAACTCGCGGCATTTTTCAATTAAAACTAGTGTTATAAAATGAATCAAGCTTAAATATGAAATCAGAATCCGCGCTCACGACGCAAAATCCAGGCCCGGTCCGCTTTGCCCGCGGCAACGCGCCGTTCGCGGACTCATCTTGCCTTGCTAATTGAACCGAGCACAAGTGCCGCAAAGTTAAAGATCAAGCTTTCGGCGTTAAAGATTAATATTCATTGCACATTTTCCCCAACATTCCGAGCCGGAGTGCTCCTTCACACGTCGGCGATTTTCACCGAGGAAATACAGCGAAATAATCCGCGCGTGTTAACCAATAGGACATTCTCTTGCCGAAGGCCCCGACCCCGTTTCCCGGAGGCTCTGATCTTAACTGTGCCGCGAAATCAAGGTTGCCGGCGGCCGCCTATCATGCCAGCTGATCGCAATGATGATTGAACGCAGAAAACACAAACGCACGTACGCTTGGGAATCCGCTCGCATCCTTTTTCATAATAAATGCGCGCTCCGGTGCACGATCTGCGACGCCTCGGCGAAAGGCGCGCGCGTCGAGCTCGGCAACGCGTTTGCAGTCCCCGACGAATTTGAGCTTACTGACAGATTTGGTGACGCACACGCCTGTTCTGCAGTCTGGAAGACACCGAACTTCATCGGGATTGAGTTCTGCGATGCCGGATCAAAGGACGAGCGTATAGCGCAAATGACGGCTGCGGATGTTGAACCACGGGCAACTTTGGCAAACCGCGAGAATAGTTCAGTGACGAACCGCGAGCCAGGTTGAAGCCCAATATTCCGGCTGCTCGGGAAACGACTCTAGACCTCGACCACGACGTATTCTTCCTCGACGGCTACCGGAAAAGTCTCGGCCCGATACGGGCCTTCGACCAGGCTGCCGCCCGGCTCGATCCCCACCTCATAGGTCTTGGTCCGGATGCGGGCCGGCTCGCACCAGCATTTTCCGGTGCGCACATCGAACTCCCAGCCGTGCCAAGGACAGCGCAGAATTTCGCCCTGCCGGCTGTAGCGGTAGACGCCGGGCTCGCTCGATTCGACGAGCCCGATCAATCTTCCGTCGCACAAATTACCGCCCTGATGCGGGCAGCGGTTCAATAACGCGAAGAATTCGCCGCCGATGTTGAAGATCACGATGGCGCGGCCGTCGACATCGACCAGCTTGCGGCTGCCGGGCGGCAGTTCCCGCACCGGCGCGACCACGTGCTTGCTCATCCGGCGAGCCCGTACACCGTCCTTGCGTTGTCGAGAAACACCTGGCGGCGCTGCGCGTCGGTGAACGGCAGCGGCAAGGCGCGGGCCGGATCGTCGAAATCCCAGTGCGGGTAGTCGGTCGCGAACAGCAGGCGATCCCAGCCGATCCACTCGATGGTATCGAGCAAGTGTCTGCGCGGCTCGGGCTCCTCGACCGGCTGCGTGGTGATCCACACGTGGTCGCGGATGTATTCCGACGGCGGGCGTTTGAGATGCGGCGTCTCGTCCCGCAGCCGGTTCCAGATCTTGTCGAGCCGCCATTTCAGCGCCGGCAGCCAGGCAAAGCCGGCTTCGATCAGGACCACCTTCAGCCTTGGAAAATATTCGAACACGCCTTCGATCACCATGCTGGTGAGCAGCGACTGGCAGCACTGCGAGTGTCCGACCATCTCCTCGATGTAATACGAGGGCCAGCCGCCGCCGGTCACCGGATAGCCGCCGTAACCGAATGCATGGACGCCCACGGGCAGATTGGCGCGCTCGGCGGCCGCGTAGATCGGCCAGTAGCGGCGCTGGCCGAGCGGCTCCGCCGTGCGGCTGAGCAGCAGCACCTGGGCGAAATTGGCATTGCCGGCGCGCCGGTCGATCTCGGCCGCGGCGCCGGGGCCGTCCTCGTAGTGCACGAGCACCGAGGCCTTGAGCCGCGGCTCCTTGCTGGTCCATTCCGCGACCTGCCAGTCATTCACGGCGCGGCAATAGGCCTCGGCGAAATCGCCGTTCTGCAGCCCCTGCCCGCTCCGCAACGGGTTCAGGATGCCGAGCGCGACGTGATTGGGGTCGAGGTGCTGCTTGCGCATGAACTCGAGATCGCTGCCGGGCTTGCCGCCGGTCGGCGGAAACGCGTCGCGGCGCGCGGCCTCGGGTTGCCCCTTCGGATAGGCCGGCCCGCTCTCGTATCCCTGGCGCGTGCGCAAGCCGTAGGTCTCCAGATGCCGCTGCCAGCGCCGCGCCAGGAACGGATAGAGCTCCTTGGGCGATTTCGGGTACGGGTGGATGTCGCAATCGGCGATTGCCTGCACGACGGCCTGCCGGCCGGCTTCGCGAACAGCGACTTGGACGTTCATCGCACCGCCTCCTCACCCAGGGATACCCCCCGAGCCTCCCCCGCCGTTGCTTCGATAGGCGACAATACTCGCCCAAGGGAAGAAGGGCCAGTCCGGGCCCCGCTCGCCCCAGGAGGACCCCGCAAAGACGACGCAGGTGCCGAGCATCATGAAAGCGAGCGAATACTAGGCCTTGCGACGTTCGCGAGCTTCTTTGAATGGTCTTAGTCTTTCCCGCAACTGTTCCATCCGCTCGATCTTTTCGGAGATGCTCAACTTGGCCAAATGAAGCCTGCCCTCAGCCTTTCGCTCTAGTACCTTTGCCAGCAACGCATGCTCTTTGACCCTTTTGCCCTTTGTTTTCTTTGTCACTGCGTTTGCTTTGACCCTTTTGCCCTTTGTCTTCTTTGTCACTATCTTGGAGCGCACCGTGCTTATCTTAGTCTTCTTTTCACACGGGTCTTCCACTTGGGTTCGTCTGCAGAATTCGTTCCACGCAGTCGTAAGTCCGTGCCTTTTGATAACATCACAAAGGGCATTGATACCAACAGCTTTCTCGTTCAAGAACTGAGTGATACGAATTTGGTCTTTTGGTCTGCCTAGCTGCAATGCCTTGGCAACGAGATATTCTGCGCGGAGAATGCGGACTCTGACGGACTGTATTTCTACCTCTACGGCTTGTTCCAAGGCTTCCTTATCGAGATCATCGGCCACCGGAATAAACTGGACGGCCCAACCCTCGATCATGATTCCTTCACGACGGAAATCTGTGTATCCCAATTTTTTCAAATACGCGGTAAGTGGACCCAGCGAGATCAGACCAGATTTGGCAGCAGAAAATGAGACAAGTATGTCCAGATCTTCGGTAACAGACGCTTCAATGTATCGGTATGCAGCAACCGCGCCTGCTATTGCGTATGGGCCGATGACCCCCTCAGTTTCCATTTTATTGATGATGTCCAAGGTTGGTTTCATTGTCCGACAATCTCCTTCGCTGGGTATTTTATACGCCTTCCGCATCGTGTCACAGCTACGTGTCCATGTTGAAATCCTTATGATTCAGTCGTTCGAACCCATAGGGCTCCAGATGCCGCTGCCAGCGGTGCTTCAGGAACGGATAGAGCTCCTTGGGCGAGAGCGAGCACCAGTCCCGCTAACCTCATAGTGCCGCAACACCACGAAATCCCGGATGATGGCCTGCTCTACCATCCTTGGCTCGTAACGAAGCCCGAAGGCCTCTGCACGACTAGACCAGATAGCTTTTGGATGGCAGGAGCGCACCCGAGAATGCCCTTGTCGCACGTAAGAAACGTGTTGCATGCATTCTTAGCCGCGACAAACACGTGCTGAGCATCGACAGTGTCCACCCCAAGTGCGAGCAACCCACCGTAAACGGGATCATTCTGAATCCTCGGAGCATTGATCCAAGTGTATTTGTTGCCATAACTGTTCACGCCCACTAGCTGATCCCATCGAACGATCGGTACCTTTTCAAGAAGCCTGAAGATCCGCTCGACCGGCGAACGCGACGATCCCCGGTAAGCCTTGATTTCCTCAAGCGTCACCTCGGATGTAACCAGATGGACCTTCCCTCGTCGTAAGCTTTGAGGAGCCGGTCAAGAGCGCTGGACTCCGCGGCAGTGTCGTCCTTCGCGATCGCGGAGACGAGTTATTGTCTAGGTAGGCCTTCATCGTCGTTCACCTGGGTGCACAGCCGCAACATAGCTTGTTTCAACGCCCGCCTGTGTTCCCGATGACATCATCGCCGCGAAGTTCCATCAAAAGTGCGGCATTTCGAACTCAAGGGGACAGGCCGGCTCTTGTAGATCGCGGCGACACCATCGAGTCCATTCGAAATGTTCAATGGGCGCACAAGACCGACCGGCCGGAAAAAATGACACGCGGCGAACCAACCAACTTCAGACCCTGGACCAACCGGTGAACGGACATCGCAAGTGTTTCGGCGGCGTTCGCTCAAAATGGAATCTTGTCATCAAGATCGTCTCGTCGGGCATTCTGAGGCCTAGGCAGTTGCCGCTGCCGCTCTAGTTTGCGGATCGGGGTTGTAGGTAGCGCGGGTCGGCTGTTTTCCGCCTCCTTGCTTTGTCCAAGCAGTCGCGCAATGGAATCGATCCACTTACGCGCGGGCTCAAGTTTCTTTGCAGCTTCGCCCCCGATGTGAGCCAATCCGATCACACGCGCGGCAGCATGTCGTTGTTCATCCCAGTTCATGTGCTTCTCATCGGCACAATATTGTCCGCAGTGTTCGCGCTGGCCCCTCAAGACCCCCGTAATCGCGGATAGGTTTTGTTCGGATTTTCTATCATGATTTTTCGCACGAGATCACCGGGCAATGCCTCCGGCAGCGCCGCATCGCCGTCGAACTGCCAGTGCGGATAGTCGGTCGAGAACAGCAGCAGCTCGTCGCAGCCGATGTGGTCGAGAATCCGCGCGAACGCATTTCCGGGCGGCGCGTCGATCGGCTGCAGCGTGAACCGCACGTTGCGGCGCACGATCTCGATCGGCGCGACGTCCGTCCAGGGTATTTCTGTGCGCAGCCCGCGCCAATATTTGGTCAGCCGCCACAGATAGGCGGGCAGCCAGGTGATGCCAGATTCGGCGAGAACGATGCGCAGGTTCGGGAATTTGCTGAATACGCCCTCGCAGATGAGGCTGCCGAGCTGGGTCTGGAACGCGACCGCCTGCGCGGCATAATCTTCGGTGTAATACGACGGCCAGCCGACCGAGGTCACCGGGTGGCGGTAGGCGCTGCCAGCGTGGATGCAGACCGGAAGCGAATGTCGCTCCGCCGCCGCATAGATCGGCCAATAGGCGCGCTTGCCGAGCGGCACCTCGCCCATCACCGGCACGAGCACCTGCACGAAGCGCCGGTCGGTTGCGCGGCGCTCGATCTCGTCGACGGCCATCTCGGGATTCTGCAGCGGCACCACGATCGAAGAGCGCAGCCGCGGCTCGCGATCGAGCCATTCCCGCGCGATCCAGTCGTTGAGGGCTTGCGCGAAGGCCGCCGCCATGTCCTCGCTGAACAACAGATGCACGCCGTAGAGGCAATTGCAGATCGCGATGCTGGTGCCGAAGCGAGCGAGCGCCTCGCGGCGCAACGCTTCCAGGTCGGATCCGGGCCTCGCTTTGCCGCTGCGCCAATCCGGCCGCGCGCTGAGCGGCGCATGCTGCGGGTAGGCGATCGAGTTGAGCTCATGCACGCCGCGCTGCACGACGCTGTCGCGCCAATGACCGCCGAGATACGGCAGCAGCGCATCCATCGCCGGGACGGCCGGATGGATATCGCAGTCGATGCCGCCAGGCTCCATGGCATGCACTCGCTTCCGGCGACCCCCCGGGATGGCTCTCGGTTCTATCAGAGATCGCCTCGATTGTCAGAATCCGAACGCATAGACCCGGCCATCGGCGGCGACGTAGAGCCGATCCTCGGCGGCAATCAGGGTCTGGAACCGGCGAACGCCGGCCATCGCTTCCGCGGGCCCGGCGCCGGCGAACAGCGGCTCGCCGGTATCGCCATTAAAGCCGTGGAGCCGGTTATCGCCTTCGGCGCCCACGATCCACACGATGGGATCGGAGCGCCCGTCGGTCGTGGTGACGATGGGAGCCCCGGCGCCTCGCAACGCACCGCACCACGCTGTCGTAATGCTCGGCGGCGCGCCCGCGCGAATGTTCAACACGGTCAGACCGTTATCGGAAGCGGATCGCGGGCACCGGGCCCCCGCGCCCTGAAACGCGACGAATACGCCGCCGGCCGCCGGATAGGCGGCCGGCGCGGTGCGGATCGCGTTGCGGGCGACGACCTCGGCCACCAGGCTGCCGCCGATGCCGCCGAGATTATCGCGATCGAGCAGATAGGCGTGGCGGTCCTTGCCGAGCGCGAGGACGACCGATTGCGTGCCGCCGGGGGTCGGCAGATCGAGCGGAATGGGATTGGTGCCGCCGAGATCGGCGTCGGTCTCGTCGAGCTCGCGCCAGTACGGCGGCGCGAAGAAGTCGCGCTTGTCCTGCGATCGATGCAGATCGGGTGCGAGGCGAAACACGGCCTCGCCGTCGGCCCAGCTCGTGGCCGCGAGCGTGTTGCCCGTCGCCACGAACAGCGAACGCCCGTCGCTGCTGATCCCGCCGGGCGCCCAGATGCCGCCGCCGCGCCCGCGCGTCGCCCAGTGTGCAATCTTTTGCGGATCTTCGAGGGAGACGCCCAGCACCACGCCATGATACTGGCCGCAGTCGCCGAAGTGACCGCCGAACGCCACATAGAGCGTGCGGTCGAGAATGCTCAGTGCACCGCGCTGGTTCTGATCGCGGGCGTTGAAGCTTTGGCGCCGCGCTTCGAGCGCTTCCATCACGTCGATGGGCCAGGCCGGCAACACCGCGCCGTCCTTGAGCGACAGCGCGAAGATCCGGTGCCGCGGCCCCGATGCGCTCGCCACCATGGCATCGAGGTAGAGCGCCTCGCTGGCCTCGTCGATCACCGGCGTGCCGGTGATCCCCAGCGGATCGATGTTGCCGCAGCCGAGCGCGGCGCGCGCGACCGGATTGCCGACCGCGCGCTGCCAAAGCTCTCTGCCGGTACCGGCATCGAGCGCGTGCACTTTGTTTTCTTCGGTCGCGACCAGCAGCATGCCGGAATTCGCGCCGGGTGCGTGCCAATACAGCGGCTGGGCGTAGACATGCCCGGCGACGATGCCGTGAAATCCGCGGTCTAAATGCAGGGAGCGAGCCTTCTCCCACGTCAGCCCCGGCACGACGAAATTACCGCTGCGATCGGCGTGGCGATGATAGCCGAGGACCGATGCCTGCTGGGCCGCTCCATGCATCGGCCGGCAGATCGTAGCCAACAAGGTTGCGAGCAGCAGGGCCGCGAATCGCCTCATCTCCGTTCCTCTTGCTCCGGGCGAATCAGTCACGGGATCAGGCCGCCTCAGCGCGGAAGCAACGGCCGACGGCCGGGATTGTTTCCTTGGCCAAGTCGCCGGTTTTCCGCGGCCATCGCGCGGTTTCCCGTTGAAAATTCACCTTACGGGCGACACCGACTTGGCAGCGCCCCGCAAGATCGTCTATGTCTTTCAAGGACCTCGGGGGACAGGCGTATGCGTCGCGAACCGATCTTGCGGCAGTCGAGTTCCACACGAAGGGCGCCGGCTCTCTGCACTGGCCGCAGCTGGTGCCTGGGCATCCACGGCGCGGCTGCGCTGTTGTTGGCGACGGCCCTTGCGGCGCCGACCGTGAGCGACGTCGCGGCCAAGGCCGCCTCTCCCGCGCAGGCCGAGCATCGCAAAGGCGTCAAATCCAAGCAGAGCGTCCACCACCGCCACCACCGCTTCCTGCACGGCCCCGATTATCAGCCGCCCTATGCGGACATCGTGGTCGACGACAATTCCGGCCAAGTGCTGCACGAGACCAATCCGGACAGTCCACGGCATCCCGCGTCGCTGACGAAGATCATGACGCTTTATCTGCTGTTCGAGCAGCTGGCGGACAAGAAGCTCGGCCTGGATTCTCGCCTGCCGGTTTCCACCCATGCGTCGGCGCAGGCACCGACCAAGCTCGGCCTCAAGCCCAATGATATGATCAAGGTCGAGGATGCCATCAAGGGCATCGTGACCCGTTCGGCCAACGACGCGGCGGTCGTCATCGCCGAAGCGATCGCCGGTAGCGAGCGCGAGTTTGCCGCGCTGATGACGCGCCAGGCGCAAACGCTCGGCATGGCCAACACGGTCTACGTCAACGCTTCGGGTCTGCCGGCCGATGCCCAGATCACCACCGCGCGCGAGCAGGCGCTGCTCGGCCGCGCCATCCAGGAGCGCTTTCCGGAGTACTACCGTTATTTCGCCCTTCCCAGCTTCCAATATCGCGGCATGTCGATCAGCAATCACAATGCGTTGCTGCGGCAGATGGAGGGCGTCGACGGCATCAAGACCGGCTATACCGAGGCTTCGGGCTACAATCTGGTTTCCTCGGTACGTCGCGAGGGCCGGCATCTGGTCGCGGTCGTGCTCGGCGGAAGATCGACCGGTGCCCGCGATTCGCGCATGCGTCAGCTGATCGAAGATTATATCCGCCGCGCTTCGACGACCCGGGCGGCGCCCGCGGTCGTCGAGGTCGCGGACCCCGCAACCGAGGTTCCGAGCAAGACCGCGCTTCCCCTGCCGCCGCCTGAGAACGAGCCGTCGAATGCGATCCCGGCGCCGGCGTCCCTGGAACCAGCCGCGATTTCCCTCGAACACACGCCTTGAGCCGATAATGCGGCCGGCTGGCCCCGCGGCCGCTCGCGTGTCGTCGTGCGGCTCCGGCCGACGGATCGCGCAACGGCATCACCGCGTTCATCGGGTCGAACGGCGCCGGCATCATAGCGACCGAAATAATTGGCCATGGACCACCGTCAGCCCATGATCTCTTCGATTTTCATAATTCCTGTCATAGTGGGCTGGCTGTCTGTTGTTCCTAACCACGTGTTCGTCGAGTTGGCTGTGTTTGTAAGCAACCCATACAAACCGTATTGAGTGGAACTTATTGTTTGTGGGCTGTCGAACGCCTCGGTGAGAACAGTAGATGATGTATTACCACTGGCCCCAGGCTCGGTTCCAGTGGCGGCACCGATCGCCGTAGCACCAGTGTTTCTGTATATTTGCCAGATGGCGGTATGCGCGAAAGTGGTTCCACCTGTTGTAGTTGAGCCCAATGCATGCACATAGATGGGGTTTATTGCACTGGTCGGCGTTATTGTTCCTGTGAGTGATGTGGCGGTTTTGGTTGTGGTGTTGATCGTCGTCGTCGTGGTGGTGGTCGAATAAAGGATTTGCACCACGGATCCCGGGAGCGGCACGCCGGCACGGTAGAGCTCCATCCGGGTCGGGTTCGCGTTCCAGGTTCCGGCCGTCGCGAGGCCCGTTTCATAGCTTGCATAGCCGAGTACGCCGTAGGGAACCGCAGAGCGCGCAATCGTCGAGTAGAATACGCCGCTGCTGTTGGAAGGACCCCCCAATGCCGTGGTGTTGACAATTGCCCAGCCGGCCAGCGGATAGATGCTCTTGGACGAGGCTGTCGAGGTCAAACAATTGATCACGGCAAGCTCGACCGTGCCGGAATTGTTGATGGCCACCAGCCAGATCCGCCCCGGCGTATTGTTGGAAAAGCCGAGCGTGGACGACGTCGGAACGGTCACCGAAAGGGCGGAGGTTACGCCGATCACCAAGTAGTTTCCGGTGCCTGCGCTGGCATTGCGGAACACAAAATATACCGGATCGGTCGCGCTCGGCGTTGCACCGGCCAGCGTCTGGATCGTGAAGGTCAGGGCATTCGCGGCATTGGACGGAACAATGGTTCCGTTCAACATGGTAGCGCCAAGTCCCACCGCGGAATTCGCAAGGTATTGTGCCGACACCGAGAACGGCCCGCCGTCCTGGAGCACTTTGCCGGAGGTGTCGGCGAACGTCGCAAGGTGACCCGCGACCGACGACGCCGGTCCCGTCGCCGCGCTGAGCGCGTTCACGCAATTGATCACGTCGTTGAAATTCGCCATCACCTGACTGGCGTCCGCGGTCTGGCCGTTCGTCAGGGCGTACGGCAACGGATAGGACGTGCAATTCGCCGCCAGTGCCGCTTGGACCGACAGCGAGAGAGCGAACAGAGCAGGCAGCACCTTCCCGATCATGGAAACATCCTCCCCGTGGCCTGTTGCCGCCAACCCTCAGGTGACTACAGGCACTCGATGATCCCACCCGTCGCCCCACGTATAAACCGTGCGTGTGGTGCTACTTGGCCAGCAGATTCTCCGGCACATCATGGCGATCGAAATAATTGGCCAAAGATACCGTCAGCCCATGATCTCTTCGAGCGTCATCGAGCTTTGCAGTGCCACGCTGTTGACGGTGCCGAGCCATTGCGAAGTCGACGTATTCGACCAAAGATAGACGGTATAGGTTGTGCTCGACGTTACTCCCGGAGCATCAACGCCCTCCAAGGTGACGCTACAACCAGACCCCGTGAAGAACGTGGCATTGGTGTCGGAAAACATCCGCGCAAAGCCGATGTTACCGAACACGTTCGAAGAGGAGGTTCTGCCGATTTGGGCAAAAGCGGTTTGAGTGGTGTTCACACCGGAGGTAGGTGGCTGCATCGCCCCTTCGGCGCGCGCACGAATCGGATTGACTGCGCTCGTCGGGGTGATGGAAAGCGTGGTATTGGTTGCTACCTTCGTCGAGCTCGTCGCGGTCGTGGCTCCCGTATTGGTTCCGTAGACCGTCTGCACCACGGCGCCCGGGAGCGGCACGCCGGGACGATAGAACTCCATCCGGGTCGGGTTCGCGTTCCAGGTTCCGGCCGTCGCGAGGCCCGTTTCATAGCTTGCATAGCCGAGCACGCCGTAGGGAACCGAGGAGCGCGCGATCGTCGAGTAGAATACGCCGCTGCTGTTGGAAGGGCCGCCCAATGCCGTGGTGTTGACAATTCCCCAGCCGGCCAGCGGATAGATGCTCTTGGACGAGGCCGTCGAGGTCAAGCAATTGATCACGGCGAGCTCGACCGTGCCGGAATTGTTGATGGCCGTCAGCCAGATCCGCCCCGGCGTATTGTTGGAAAAGCCGAGCGTGGACGACGTCGGAACGGTCACCGAGAGGGCGGAGGTTACGCTGATGACCGAGTAGTTTCCGGTGCCTGCGGCGGCGTTGCGAAATACGAAGTAGACCGGATCGGTCGCGCTCGGCGTTGCGCCGGCCAGCGTCTGGATCGTGAAGGTCAGGGCATTCGCGGCATTGGACGGGACGATCGTTCCGTTCAGCATGGTACCGCCGAGCGCCACGGCGGAATTCGCAAGATATTGTGCCGACACCGAGAACGGTCCGCCGTCCTGGAGCACTTTGCCGGAGGTGTCGGCGAACGTCGCAAGGTGGCCCGCGACCGACGACCCCGGTCCCGTCATCGCACTGAGCGCATTCACGCAATTGATCACGTCGTTGAAATTCGCCATCACCTGCGTGGCATCCGCGGTCTGGCCGTTCGTCAGGGTGTAAGGCAATGGATAGGACGTGCAATTCGCCGCTAGTGCCGCTTGAGCCGACAGCGAGAGCGCGAACAGAGCAGGCAGCACTTTCCTAATCATCGAAACATCCTCCCCGTCATGTGCACGCGCCGAATAATTCAGCAATACACCTAGATGTTGTCTTATTTGTGACACGGTTTTGGGCGATGCTGGTTTTCCTCGGAACTGTTTTGTTCGAAGTGAAGGTGGCACAAGCGTTGGGCATAAGAAAATCGCGAAACGAGGAGGACTAGGATGAGTACTCGTCGGGCAAGTCGGCGGCGAACGGCGACGATCCTGATCCTGACGCTGATATTGACTTGCGGTTTCGCAGCGAAAAGCGCGTTCGCCCAGAACGGATCGGTTCTTTATACCTATGACGCTCTCGGGCGGATCACCACAGCTACTTACGACACCGGCGTGATCGTCATCTATACCTACGATTCCAACGGCAATCGTCTTTCCCAGACCATCAACGTGAATACCGCCACCGGAACGTGGGGCAGCTTCAACTGGGGATCGGCGAATTGGTGAGGATGCCCAGCCGCTTGCATGGCGGCTGGGCAAGGCAATCGCTCGGTCACGTCGAGGGGGAGGCTATGCAACGCATCGCGCGGAGAAGAATCGGAATCCCGACGGCCGTTCTAACCGGCGGATTTCTCTCGATCCTTTCCATGGCCGTGGCGGTGGGGCCTGCAAGCGGGCAGTGCGGCATCGAGTCTGGGCTCGGTTCTCCCGGTCAAATGCAGCGACCGGCGGGCAGCACGCCCTCCGAGCCGGCGACACACTCCTTCGGCATCCATCAGGATTCGCCGGCGGCCCGCGACGACCTGCTCAAGAAGCGGCCGGTGACGGAGGGCACGAAAGTTCCGACGGAAGTAGCGCCGTTGCGAGCGCAAACGATTTCACCGCCTGCGCAACCCGGCCGATAGGACGCCATCATGGTTGCCTTGACGCGTTTCGCCGCGCGCCTGGCCAGGCACTTGCTCCTGATCGCGGGCATTTGCGCAACCCACACCACGATCGGCTGGGCCGCGAGCCCGACCCTCGTCGCACAGCCGGGCGTCACGGCGCCCGCTTCGATTCCCGAGCTCGCACGGGCGCTCAAGAACGACGTCAATCTCATCTACGAATATGTCTACACGAACATCGAATACAGCCCGACCTACGGCGTGAAAAAGGGGGCGCTCGGCACCCTGCTCGACGGCCGCGGCAACGATTTCGACCAGGCCGCGCTGATGGTGGCCCTGCTGCGGCAGGCCGGCTACACCGCGAGCTACGTCTATGGGCAGATCGAGCTTACGCCGGCACAATTGACCGCCTGGCTCGGGGTGCCGCTGGGCGACGGCTGCGCTATCAACAACATCCTGAGCGTATCGGGCGGCATTCCGGTCACGCTCAACGTGACCGGCACCCAGGTCTGCAGCAGCCCGCTGGTCTCGGCCGATATCGCCCACGTATGGGTGTCGGCGACGGGCGGGTCGCTCGGCTCGAACACCTACGTCTACGATCCGAGCTTCAAGAGCTACACGACCGCGTCGTCCGCAATCAACCTCGCTTCGGCAATGGGATACAGCCAGTCGAGCTTCGTGTCCGCCGCCGAAGCCGGCTCCACGATCACCTCGAATTCGATCCGGAACCTCAACGGCGTCGTCCTGCGCAACCAGATGACGGGGTTCGCCAACAGCCTCATCGGCTACATTCGCGCGAACATGCCCACGGCGACGTTGAAGGACGTGATCGGCGGCCGCTACATCCAGCCGATCGTCCAGCCTTTTACGCCGCTCACCAGCCTCCCCTATGAAAAACCCGGCGACGTGCCGCAGACCTGGACGGGGAACATCCCCAACCAATACCGCACCACGCTCGAAATCCTGATCGGCGGCATCGACCAGACCTATTATTCCGATCAGATCTACGGCCACCGGCTGACCCTCGTCTACGACGTGAACTCGAAGCCGGTGCTCTATCTCGACGGCCTCGTGCAGGGGACCGGGTCGGCCAACGCCACGACGATCTCCTACAACGTCGATTTCCCGTTCTGCTTCCTGACGAGCGGCAGCGGCAGCTCCGCCTGCGCCTCGCTCGGCTCGAGCTACACCAACATCTTCAGCTTCACCAACATTGTGCAAGCGACCCCCGGCTACACCTATGCGATCGTCAACGGCTGGGACTTCACCGGCCGCGGCATGGTCGAGTTTCACCGCAGCCTGATCAAGGCCAACCGGGCGATCGGCGGCGACCCCGCCTCCGAGCCCGTGATGGGCGAAGCCTTGAACATGATCGGCTATTCCTGGCTCGCCCAGTTCTCCTCCGCCGACGACGTTCAGGATCGCATCATCGGATCGAAGCTCGTGATCCAATGCGCGGTGGGAGTCGCCGGCCAGGTCACGGGACCGTATCTCGACATGCCGGGCGTGTTCATCGGCGCCGCCAGCCTGACCAGCAGCGACACCAACCGGGCGACGACCGCACTGTTCAGCGACGGCGCGCATTCGAGCGGACTGGAATGGACCACGCTCAGCCAGAACGTCACCAACCAGCACGTCGGCGTCGTGTCGACCATCAACCTCCTCGACACGGCGAACAGCCAAAACGTGATCATCTACGACGCCAATTCCGGCAACTGGTCGACCATCCAGCCGCTGCTGAGCAATTATGCGTCGGCGGATCTCACCTCGATCGGGAACTATATCAGCAGCGGCTATCGCGTCATCCTGCCCCAGCAGGGCAACCTCGCCCAATACGCCTGGACGGGCGTGGGTTATTTCGCAATCAAGACCGACCCGGTGAGCGGCGTCACCCAGGTTGCGCACCTCATTTCGCGAAAGCAGAAGGGCGGGTTCCCCGACTATTATTTTGATTCGACTTCATACCTGGGGGACAATCCGACCACATTTCCGGACGCCCTAGCCGGCACGGACTCTGTACTCAACGTTTCGGAGCCGACCGTGCCCGCGGTGCAAGTCTTCACCCTCGAACCTATCGATCTGGGCTCCGGCGCCTACCTCTTCGATCACGACGACCTCACGGTCGGCAGTGCGGGATTTCCGGTCGGCCTGACCTTTCATCGCTCCTACAACTCCAACAACCGCTACGTCGCGGGTCCGCTCGGCTCCGGCTGGTCGCATAATTTCGCGATCCGCGCCGCGATCAACAGCGACGGCTTCAAGGGGCTGGGGCAGGACTCGCCGATCGACGGCGCCGCCGCGATCGCCGCGGCGTACGTTGCCCAGGACCTCTACAGCGACACGGCGAAGCCGCTCCCCAAGCTGATCATCGCGACGCTTGTCGAGCGCTGGCTCATGGACCAGCTCGTCACCAATACCGTCAACGTCACCTTCGGCTCGCAGACCGAGCAATTCGTGCTGTTGCCCGATGGAACCTACAATGCCCAGCTCGGCACCTCGGACCGCCTCAGCCTGAACAGTGGCAATTACCAGCTCAAGCGCAAGGACGGCACGACCCTCGCCTTCAACGCCGCCGGCAACATCGCGACTTGGCAGGACCCGGCGGGCACAAAGATCCGCTTCACCTACAACACGAACCCGACGCCGCTCTTGACCTCGGTCACCAACGGGCTCGGCCACACCCTGACCCTGAGCTACAGCACCCGCAATCAGCTCACCTCGGTTGTCGACGAGACCGGCCGCGGCGTCACCTATGCGTATGACGGCGTCGGCGATCTCGTGTCCGCCGCCGATCCCTCGGGCAACGTCACGAAATTCTCCTATGCGATGGCCAACGGCTTCGTGACGCCCGGCCTGCTGACGCAGATCTTCTATCCGTCCTGGCCGAAAGGTGTTGCATTTGTGACCAACACCTACGACAGCCTCGGCCGCATCGCGAGCCAGGCCAATGCCTATAACGGGCCGGGTAACAACACCACCTGGAACTACTTTTTTGCCGGCTATCGCAGCGAGGAGGACGACGCCTACGGGACCCAGCACGTGCTCTACTACAATCCGCGCGGCAAGGTTCTGTTCGAGATCCAGGACCTTGCGGGGCTCGACCGCGTCACGGCGAGGCTATACGACGGCCTCGATCGCGTCTCGTCGGTGACCCAGCCGGAGGGTGGTGTCACGTCCTTCACCTACGGTACGACCAATCCATGGGCCAACAACGTCGCATCCGTGACACAGACACCGAAGCCCGGGTCGCCGCTCTCCTCGCGGACGACGAGCTACACGTATGACCCCCTCTACAATAAGCCGACGAGCATCACCGATCCGCTGGGGCTCGTTACCACCATTGCGTACGATTTTACGACCGGGAATCTCGTATCGGTCGTCACCGATGCGGGCGGTGCGGGGCATTTCAACGCGATGCGGCGGTTCACCTACAATGCCAATGGCCAGGTGCTGACCGCGATCGATCCGCTCGGCATGCTCACCCAATACGCCTATGACCGGTTCGGTAACCAGGTCTCGAAGACGGTGGATTGCTGCGGCGCAGGCCGCGTCAATGCGCTCACCATTAGGGCATACGACACTGTGGGCAACCTCGTTTCCGTGACCGATCCGAACGGCAACGTGGCGACGGGCACGTTCGACGCGAACCGCCGCCCCCTGACCATCACGGCGCCGGCCGCCCCCGCCGCCGCGGGCGCCGTGGTGACCTCCAACACGTACGATGCCGACGGCCATCGCTTGCAGGTCCAGCAGTCAGTCGCCGGAACCGTGGTGCGGACGACGAGTACGCTCTACACCCTCACCGGCAAGGCGGCGACCACGACCGACCCCAACGGCAATGTGACGCGCTACGCCTATGACCTCGACGACCGGCTGACCGGCGCCACCGACCCGGTGGGACGCGTGACCACGTTCGGCTACGACGCCCTGGGCCGTCCCGCGCAGGTGTCGAATGCGGCGATCCAGAGCGCGCCGCTGGTGCAACGGGCCTATACGCCGGACGGGCTGATCGCGAGCCTGACCATTGCCCGCGACAACGCCACGTTCAACGTCACGAACCTGGCCTATGACGGCCTCGACCGGCTCTCTACCACAACCTATCCGGATTCGAGCACCGAGACGCTCGGCTATGATGCCGACGGCAACGTGCTCACCCGCCAGACCCGGGCGGGCCAGACCATCACGTTCACCTACGACACGCTCAACCGGCTCGCCACCAAGGCGGCGCCGTTCGAGCCGACCGTCACCTACGCCTACGACCTCGGCGGGCGGCTCACGGGCGCGAGCGACACCAGCGCCGCCGTCACGGCGCTCGCGTCGCCTTCCGGGACGCTCGGCACCGCCAGCATGAGCTATGATCAGCTCAATCGACCACTCTCGTTTACTTTCGGCCCGGCCCCGGCGCAGACCACCCCGACCGCCGGCGGCAGCGCCTTCACCTACGCTTATGACCTGACCAACCGCCGTATCGCGGGGACCGCGACTGACAACACCTGGTGGTCCTATCCGACGACCGCCACGACGGTGAGCTACACGGCCAACAATCTCGATCAATATTCGACCGTCGGTGCGGTGACGCCGACCTATGACGGCAACGGCAATCTCACCTATGACGGCACCTTCACGTACGGCTATGACGCCGAGAGCCGGCTGATTTCGGTGACCCAGGGCGGCACCACGATAGCGACCTATGCGTACGACGCGCTGGGCCACCGGAAGGCAAAGACGGTCGGAAGCACCACGACGATTTACATCACCGACGCCGACGCGCGCGCCGTAGTCGACTATGATGGGGCGAGCGGGGCAGTGTTGCGCTGGTATGCGTTTGGGGCGGGTCCGAACAAGGTGCTCAGCCAGGTCAACGTGGCCACTAATGCGCGTGCGACCTTCATCCCGGATATCCAGGGCTCGATCGTAGGTTCGCTCGATTCGAGCTCGGGCACCATCACCAAGACCGGCTATCAGCTTTACGGCGAGAGCGGCTCGACTGCCGGCACCTTCCGCTATACCGGCGGCCGCATCGACCCGGAGACCAACGGCCTCTATGATTTCCGGGCGCGCATGTATTCCCCGACCCTCGGGCGGTTTCTGCAGGCGGATCCCGTCGGAACGCGGGGTGGCATGAACCTCTATGCATACGTGGGCAACGACCCACTAAATTTGCTGGACTCACTTGGCCTTCTCCCGGACAGTTCGCAGGGCGGTGGGATAGTTGGTACAATCTCGGGCTTCTTAAACACTCCGATATCAAGTGGAGCTTATGAAATACCAAACGTGCCGACCCTGCAATCCTGCGAGATCTGCGTGGCGCAGCCGTTGCTTGTATCCCCCACCGATTGGGCACAAGTGGGTACCACACTCAGGCCATACACGACCGGTGATGCACTACAGGCGGCCCTGGGCGCGGCAACCGTCCTTCCTTTTGGCGCTTTTGGAGCTCTCCCGAGAGCTGCGGACTTTACAACCGAGACATTTTTCCGCGCAATGAGCGCAGCGGATTACGAGGCGTTAGTGGCTACAGGCGCACTTAGCGCGACTACTGAAACCTTTACCTCTCCAAGCGCTTCTTTTGCGGCGCGTTTCACTGGGACGCTCGTACAATTCGAAGTAAACGCTGGAACTACGGGCTTGTTGGCCGATGTCGGCGTTCGCGATCTATCGGGGGTTGTTTCGAGCGCTGGTTACGGCAATCTACCGGTGGTAAGCTCCGGATGGACGACAAGCAGCGCCTTCTTCAAGGGAGAGGGCAACGTTGTCAACATCGGCTTGGGGCAGGGGACAGCCCTGGACATATTTAACAGAAACATCGTGAACTTTGGCGCGATTCCCAGATGACCCCGAAACAAAAGCGACTGATTCATGATCTATCAAACAGCCGCATTTCCCGGACCGAATTCCTACGCAGTTTCCCGTTTGCCGGCGACGGCAGTAAACTCTCACTCGCCCTTCTTGAGGAAGCTATTGATCGGCGCGATGTGGAAACTGTCGAACTGGCTCTGGGGCTCGGCTTCGTATTTGGCTTCTCCTCTGAGCACAAAGCGATCCTAAGAGGCCTTGTTGAGGCGGATTGGCATCGTTCTCATGAGGACGCTGTCTTTGCCTTGGATGATCTTAGGGATCCCGACGCTGTTGATATCCTGTACAAGGCAACTCACACTGTCCCTGACTATCTTAGCTTCGACGACAACAGAGCCCTTGCTGTTAAGGCAATATGGGCTCTTGGAAATATTGGCAGCGCGGCAGCTAAGGAAAAACTTGAGATCATCGCGCGTTCGAACAACGTGATATTGAGGGATGCGGCACTCCATCAACTTGAGCGTTTCAGCTGCGTCAGTCCATCATGATCGTGGGGTGAATCTTTTTATCAGGTCCGTCCTGAGTGGGTAAATCGTTTCGAATTGATCTGGTCTGGATGTCGGTGTAGTGCCATCGAGCACATGGTTCGCTACCGAATGTGCGAGTGACGTGACATCCTCAATATGGGTTATCCATTCATTGACATAACGGCGCACAGCCTCACCAGAAAGGCCTATTTGCATGGTGCGCACATTATCGGTTATCTGGATTCTCCAGTCGCGTTCGGGATCCCATTGGACGCGGACCGGACTCTTGTGCAAGAGCTTCTTCCAATTATTGAGCGAAATATGAATTTTGGGGTAGAATGTTGATAGCACCGCGTGATCGAGCGCCCACTCAAATCCTTCTCGCAAGATGTCAATCCCGAGAATAACTTCCTGATCGCGCTTTGTTGCGTAACCCGAACGGTACATCATCCAATTGAACGAAGGCTTGATCCATGTCATGCGTGAAAACTTAAAAGGTGCGACAAACCGGCCTGCTTCTAATGCGGGCTGTGCAATTCGCGGCGCATAGGCTTGGTAGATGCGCACGGTAGATTCGTCAAATCGCGCGCGGAGCTCAAACCTCGTCGGTCGGCTCATGCCGTCTGACATGCGAGTTGCACAAAGGAACGGATTCACTGTGCTTACTTCGATCCCAATCAACATACACCTGCACTGCAAGGATGCCAATCGTAGTGTGGCGCGCTATGCCTACCACCATTGCGTACGATTTTACGACCGGGAATCTCGTATGGGTCGTCACCGATGCGGGTGGAAAAGGGCATTTCAACGCCATGCGGCGCTTCACCTACAATGCCAACGGCCAGGTGCTGACCGCGATCGATCCGCGCGGCTCGCTTACCCAATATGCCTATGACCGGTTCGGTAACCAGATCTCGAAGACGGTGGATTGCTGCGGCACAGGCTACGTCAATACGCTCACCGCGATGGCCTACGATGCCCTGGGCAACCTGGTCTCCGTGACTGATCCGAACGGCAACGTCGCGACGGGCACGTTCGACGCGAACCGCCGACCCCTGACCCTCACGGCACCGGCCGCGCCGGCCTCTGCGGGCGCCGTGGTGATCGCCAACACCTTTGACGCCGACGGCCGTCTCCTGCAGGTCCAGCAATCGGTTGCCGGCACGGTGCTGCGGACGACAAGTACGCTCTACGCCCTCACCGGCAAGGCGGCGGCCACGACCGACCCCAACGGCAATGTGACGCGCTACGCCTATGACCTCGACGACCGGCTGACCGGCGCCGCCGACCCCGTGGGACGCGTGACCGCGTTCGGCTACGATGCGCTGGGCCGTCCCGCGCAGGTCTCGAATTCGGCGATCCAGAGCGCGCCGCTGGTGCAGCGGGCCTATACGCCGGACGGGCTGACCTCGAGCCTGACCATCGCCCGCGACAACGCCACGTTCAACGTCACGAATTTCGCCTACGACGGCCTCGACCGGCTCGCCACCACGACCTATCCGGACTCGTCGACCTCGACGCTCGGGTACGACGCCGACGGGAATGTGCTCACCCGCCAGACCCGGGCGAGCCAGACCATCACCTTCACCTACGATACGCTCAACCGGCTCGCCACCAAGGCGGCGCCGTCCGAGCCGACCGTCACCTACGCCTACGATCTCGCCGGCCGGCTCATCGGCGCGAGCGACACCAGCGCGGCGATTACCGCTGCCGCAACGCCGTCCGGGATGCTCGGCAGCGCGAGCATGAGCTACGACCAGCTTAACCGGCCGCTCTCCTTCACCTTCGGCCCGGCCCCGGCGCAGACCACCCCGATCGCCGGCAGCAGCGCTTTTAGCTATGGCTATGACCTGACCAACCAGCGCATCGCGGGGACCACGACCGACAACAGCTGGTGGTCATATCCGACGACC